>Ga0100401_1001161_pt1 | contig 21461 bp, 19 predicted proteins | sample CryGeymeta201525_FD_80421 | JGI IMG/M metagenome (GOLD analysis project Ga0100401, IMG submission 80421) | Groundwater microbial communities from Crystal Geyser aquifers in Utah, USA - Crystal Geyser metaG 2015-25 | ecosystem: Environmental > Aquatic > Deep subsurface > Groundwater | place: USA... | reverse complement strand
GATGGACATATTCGAGATCAGCAAGCAGTTTCCAAAGGAAGAGATCTACTCACTCACGTCTCAGATTCGTCGATCATCGAGGTCGGTTTGTCTCAATCTCAGAGAGGCATGGTCGAAACGCCGGGATGAAGCCCACTTCATTTCCAAGTTAACCGATTGCGATGGCGAAAATTCCGAAACCGAAACTTCCCTTTGCTTCGCAAGTGACTGCGATTATCTCGCTGACAAAGATTTTCAAAGCCTGACCGAAATGAATCGGTCCATAGGGCGAATGCTGGGTTCTATGCTCAACAACCCCACTCCCTTTCTCATTAAGACCAGTCGCTGAGTATCCGACCTCCGTTTTCTGACCTCTGACCTCCCCTTTAGCTCTCCCAGCATTTTTCACTAATGGACCTTCTTCGCTTTACTACCGCCGGCTCCGTCGATGACGGCAAATCGACCCTCATCGGGCGCCTTCTTTACGACTCCAAGTCGATCTTCGAAGATCAGCTTGCGGCCGTGGAGGAAAGCTCACGCCGTCGCGGCGACGAACAGGTCAATCTCGCCCTCCTGACAGACGGTCTCAAAGCCGAGCGTGAACAGGGGATCACGATCGATGTCGCCTACCGCTATTTTGCCACGCCGAAACGCAAGTTCATCATTTCCGACACACCGGGCCACATCCAGTACACCCGGAACATGGTGACCGGTGCCTCGACCGCCAACCTCGCGATCATCCTGATCGATGCACGCAAGGGCGTGATCGAGCAGACCAAGCGGCACAGCTTCATTGCCAACCTGCTTCGGATTCAGCACGTCGCCGTTTGTATCAACAAGATGGACCTCGTTGATTACAGCGAAGAAGTCTACAAGCAGATCGTGAAGGATTATGAATCCTTCGCGTCGCGTCTCGACAACATCGTCGGCATCACCCCGATCCCGATCTCGGCGCTGAATGGTGACAACGTCGTCGACAAGTCCGAGAACATGCCATGGTATCAAGGTTCATCCCTTCTCTATCACCTCGAAAACGTCTACGTCGGTGGCGAAGAGAATCACGTGGATGCGCGCTACCCGGTTCAGTGGGTCATTCGTCCGCAGAGTGTCGAATGGCATGACTTCCGCGGCTATGCCGGACGAGTGGCCGGTGGGGTTTTCAAACCGGGCGACGACATCACGGTCCTCCCCTCCGGATTTAATACTAGGATCAAAGCAATCCACAGCACCGAAGGAGACCTTGATGAAGCCTTCGCGCCTCAGAGTGTGACGATGACACTCACTGACGAAATCGACATCTCCCGTGGAGATATGATCGTCAAAAAGAACAACCCTCCAATAGTCTCTCAGGATCTGGAGGCGATGATCTGCTGGTTCTCCAACAAACCAATGGCCTCGCGCGCGAAGCTCATCTTGCGCCACACCACCCGCGAAATGCAGGCGGTGATCCGGGATGTGAAATACCTCGTCGATATCAATACCCTGCACAAAGTCGAAGGGGTCGATAGTCTTGCGATGAATGATATTGGTCGGGTCACCATCCGCACCGCCAGCCCGGTGATTCATGATAGTTACCGCCGCAATCGTAGCACTGGTAGCTTCATCCTCGTCGACCCCGGCACCAACGAAACGGTGGCGGCGGGAATGATCATTTAAGGCGCAAGGGCATTCCTGCCCTGCCGCCTCATCTCAGACGCTCAAAGTCGCTCGTACGGGCCAAGACATTTCGTCGGTCACCAAGCGTGCTACGCTTCCGATATGAGCAAGCCAAGACTGAGCTCCGAAGAACGCGCGGCGATCGAGGGTGTATTGACCCCTCTTCGTCCGTTGGTCGTTTACCTCTTCGGCTCAAAGGGGACGGACCGAGAGCATCCGGACTCTGATATCGACCTCGCCATCCTCCCCAGCTCCCCCATGGATCCCGTGGAGTCTTTTGATCTGGCGAACCGGATTTCATCGAAACTTGATGTGCATGTCGACTTGGTCGATCTCACAACCGCCTCGACTGTCATGTGCAAAGAGGTGCTCAGGACTGGAGAGCGAATGGTGATGCTCGACCCACTCGCGACTGGGGAATTTGAAATGCGAACACTTTCGAGTTACGCCCGACTGAATGAAGAGAGAGCGGAGATTCTAGCGCGATGATTGACGACATCAGCCGCAATAAATCTGCAATCATTCAGCGATGCTTGATTCGAATTTCGGAAGAGTATCAGGGGCATCCAGCTCGGCTCGACGATTTTACCGTTCAAGACTCTGTGGTTTTGAACCTTCTTCGTGCCTGCGAGGCAGCCATTGATCTGGCCATGCACTATGTGGCGGATGGTCGCCTCGGTGTCCCGCAGTCCAGTCGCGATGCCTTCAGCCTGTTGGAGCGAGCTGGGAAAATCAGCTCCGAGGTCTCCGCTTCGATGAAGAACATGGTGGGTTTCAGGAATATCGCCGTGCATTCTTATCAGGATCTGCAACGTCCGATCCTGGAAGCCATCCTTGAGCGCCATCTGGGTGATTTCGAATCCTTCGTTCACGAGCTTTCCCGCTAATCCTCCGTATCGGAGCAAGGGCATTTCTGCCCTGCCGCCTCACCCTAGGTGGCCGAAACCAAGTTTTGGGCCGCGACACCTCGTCAAAGCTTGTCCCCGCGAAACCTCACCTCAACCCTAGGTCAACGAGAGCGTCGCCCTTCCCATTATGTCGATTAGCCGCTATGCCCAAAGCTTGATCAAAAGCTTGGCCTATCGCTGTGGATTCAGTCTACGGCGCTTGCGCAGTGCCAGTCGACTTGAAGTGGCAAAGGACGACAGTGGTAGAATCCGACCACTGCTTCATCGGACCGATCCCTATGAAGGCTTTGACCCGAGCGCATGGCCGGATGATGCCTCAGGCTGGGGTTCCGACTCCCCGGCTTTCGCCGAACTCATTGAAGAGGTCCGACCGAAGCGGCTGATCGAAGTCGGCACCTGGAAAGGCGGGTCTGCCCTCACGCTGGCCAGCCACCTCGAACGACTCAATCTCGATGCCGAAATTCTCTGCGTCGATACCTGGCTCGGTGCCTTGGAAATGTGGACTGACCTGGACGATCCCGAGCGCCATGGCTCACTGAATCTCAAGCAGGGTTACCCCACACTCTTCTACACCTTTTTGGGAAACGTTGTCCGCGCCGGTCACCAACAGCGCATCACGCCTTTCCCGGTTCCCTCCGTCACTGCCGCCCAGTGGTGTGCGCTTCACGGAATCAAGGCCGACTTGATCTACATCGATGGCAGCCACGAGGAAGAAGACGTCTATCAAGACCTCGTTTCCTGGTGGGATCTCGTCCGCGATGGCGGTGTGCTTTTCGGTGACGACTGGACTTGGGACGGCGTCCGACTTGCTGTCCAACGCTTTGCCGAAGAAAACGCCCTGAGCATCCGCCATCGTCATGATAAGTGGGAGGTGTCCAAGAAAATCTGAAATCTGAAATCTGAAATCTGAAATTATAAATTACGAAAGCGTGATGCTTGGTTCTTCCGTTCCATCGGCAAACCGTCATTTCCGCTTTCCCAATTTCCGTTTTCCACTTTTCAAATCATGAACGTCCTCGTCACTGGTGGTGCCGGGTTCATTGGTTCAAGCCTCGTCAAACGGCTGGTTGCTGAGGGCCATCAGGTTCTCAATGTCGATCGCCTCAGCTTCACGGGATGCCGACAGACGATTGCGGATCTCGATTCAAACCCGGCCCACGAACTTCTCCAAGCAGACATCTGCGACGCCGCCGCGATGACGCGAGCCTTCAGCGAGTTTCGTCCCGATTGGGTTATGCATCTCGCCGCCGAGTCCCACGTTGATCGGTCGATCCATGATCCCGCGAGCTTCATTCAAACCAACATCGTCGGCACCTACACTCTGCTCGAAGCGGCCCGGGAACATTGGAATTTCCGAATTTCGGAAGCTGGAGTTTCAGAAGAAGGGGAATACGCGCCCTCCGAACATCCGTCCTCCGACCTCCGGGACTCAGCCTTTCGCTTCCTCCATGTCTCCACCGATGAGGTCTATGGCTCTCTCGGTGAGACCGGCCACTTCACGGAGTCCACTCGCTACGACCCGCATTCACCCTATTCTGCCAGCAAGGCATCATCAGATCACCTCGCGCTTGCCTGGTATCACACCTACGGCCTGCCGGTCATCGTCACTCACTGCTCGAACAACTACGGCCCTTATCAGTTTTCCGAAAAACTGATTCCCGTGGTGATTTCGAAAGCTCTGAGTGGCCAAGCGATCCCCATTTACGGACGCGGAGAGAATGTCCGTGACTGGCTCCATGTCGATGATCACGCCGACGCCCTACTCACCGTCGCCAGCAAAGGAGAACCCGGCGAGACCTACAACATCGGGGGAAATAACGAGCTAAGGAACATTGACTTGGTCCAGATGCTTTGCCGTTTGCTCGACGAGTGCGTCGAAAGCGGAAAGCTGAAAGCCGACAGAAGAAAAGGGAAGAGCTTCGCCGAGCAAATCACCTTTGTCGCGGACCGTCCCGGCCATGATTTCCGCTACGCGATTGATGCAGGGAAGATCAAACGTGAGCTCAGTTGGGAACCCCGGCGGGACCATCAGGTAGGACTGAGAAGCACCGTTCAGTGGTATCTCGACAATCAAAGCTGGTGGAAAACTGAAATTGCGGAATAGTTCACTGTGATTTTTACCGATTGTTTCCGAAAACTCCCTGAAAATCTGACTATGAAAAACATCTTTTCCCATGGAATGGCAGCCGCTGCAGTCCTGTTCATGGCACTTGCGGACAGCTGTCCCGCCGATTCGGTCAAGGATTTGGAGAAGTCTTATCTGGCAAAGTTTGACCAAATCAAAGGTGATCATGATATCCGCACTGAGAAGCTCAAAACGAGCTATTTGGCTGCATTGCACAAATATCAGGAGAAGGTTCAAAAGTCAGGAAAACTTGAGAGGGTTATTCCTGTAAGAGCTGAGATCAGCGCGGTCGAGGCCGGCACAGAACCTCTTCCCTCTCTGGCCGGGAACAGCGCTTACGAATTCAAGCAGTTGCGAGCTAAGTATATCGACGCCAGAAATGCGGCTGCTGATACGAAGGCCAAGGCATTGGTCGAACTTGCGAGTAGAATGAACGATCTGCTTAAAGCGGAGGAAGAGAAATTGACAAGAAACGGGCAGATAGATGCCGCAATAGAGGCAAAAAAAGTGGGAGAAGCGTTGGGGAAGGATCCTGAGGTCGTTGCCGCGAAGCTACAATTGGAAGCCCGTGAGAATTCCGATGCAAATCCGGGAGATTGGCGTCCGTTGTTGAGCGAGAAGCTTGAGATCGTTTCCAAAGGGAACTGGCATGTCGGCGTTCTCGCATCGACAGGTCCTACGGACCGCGCCTATGCGCCTATCGTTGAGCAGTTGAAAAAGATGCGGATTCCGGCGGGCGAGATTTTGATGTCACCTGCGCCGGCGAAAATTAAGTTCAGGCTTAAGGATCAGGTGACGACAATTCGTGGTGAGTGCTTTCTCGGAAATGCCGGGGGGGATGTGACTTTCAGAATCAAAGCTGATGATAAGCTGGTGTTTGAAAAAAGAGTCAGCGGCAAGATTACAGAACAGAAATTTGAAGCGAGCTTCGAGCCGACTCGCGATCTGGAACTGGAAGTGGACTCGATGGGCGACCACAATCACGATTGGTCGTCTTGGTTGGGTCCCACTGTTCGCTAGTTGCGGGAAATGAATCTGCACGGTCTTTTAGGCCGTCAGCGGTAAATCGTTCAGCTTGGTGGGTTGTAATCCGCCTCTTCGCCGAGTGTCTGGATCCATGAAGTCAACTCTATTACAGGTTAAACAGTTGATGGAGGGATACGGGGAGCAATATCCGTGGCTGATCTTCGTGGCTCTGGTTTTTCTCCCCGGATTCGGCTTTCCGGCGAGCATCCTGCTTCTATTGGCTGGCATGGTCTGGGGCCCGGAGGTTTCGAGTGCATTGCTAGCCCTAGCAGCGGTCGCCCTGAATATCATTTGGACCCACGCAGTTGCTAATGGTCCCGGTCGTAATCTCGTCATTCGACTCCTTGGCGAGCGATGGCAGCGGTGGAAAAACCAGCCACGCACCGATCTAATCAAGCTTGCCGTTATCCTGAGGCTTACACCCGGCGTGCCGCTCTTCATCCAGAATTACGTCCTCGGGCTACTTGGTGTGCCTTTAGCCCACTCCCTACTGACAGCACTTCCTCTGACGGGCCTGTATGTGTTCGGTTTCGTGTTAACCGGTGGAGCTGTATTCGAGGGTCAACTGGGACGAGCCGTTACCGGAGTTTGCCTGATTGTTGTGGCCGGGCTCGTGGTGAAACTTGTTCATTTCCGTATCGCTGGGGGCGTCAGCCGAAGTTAGCAACGGCATTAGTATAAAAGAGAAACTCGCAAGGAAAAACCAATGAAAGCAATAGATATACCCGCTGCCTGCCTCGGGGTCGTCATGCCGGTCTACAATGAAGAGGCAACGCTTCATGTCATCGTCGAGCGAGTACTTTCCCGCCCTGAAGTTGGTGAGCTTGTGATGGTTGACGACTGCTCCAGTGACGGGACCTGGAAGCGGATGGAGGAGATCGCCGCCACTGACCCGAGGATTAGAATTTTTTCTCATGAGGTAAACCAAGGTAAGGGGGCGGCGCTTCGAACGGGATTCGAGAAGGTGTCGTCTGATATCGTCATTATTCAAGATGCCGATCTCGAATATGATCCGGACGAGTATCCCAAGCTCCTTCTTCCAATCCTTACTGGAAAGGCCGATGTCGTCTTCGGCTCACGATTCCTTGGTTCTGGAATGCACAGGGTTCTTTACTACTGGCATTCCATAGGAAACCAGTTCCTGACTCTGCTTTCGAACATGTGCACGAATCTCAATCTCACGGACATGGAAACATGCTACAAGGTGTTCCGGCGTGAAATAATCGAGAAGTTGACTATCGAGGAAGATCGCTTTGGCTTCGAGCCGGAGATAACCGCGAAGATCGCGAAGCTTCGGGTTCCCCTCTATGAGGTTTCAATTTCCTATTATGGAAGAACTTATGAGGAGGGTAAGAAAATTGGATGGAAGGATGGTGTCCAAGCCATCGTGTGCATTCTTAAATACAATCTTTTTCGATAATGAGTGCCAAACCGAATGAAGTTGGCGACACCGAAGATTTTGAGTTTGCGGCGCTTTCTGAGGCCGTTAATTACCGCGCCGCAATAGTCGAGGAGTTTTCCGATTACCTGAGGGGCCGGGTGCTTGAAGTTGGGGCGGGAATCGGACAGACGAGCGAGGCGATGCTTGCCTTGCCATCCGTTTCCGAGCTCGTTGGAGTGGAGCCGGACGAGAGATTTCAGAATGGCTTCCGGGAGAGGCTTCCCAACATCAAGCTCGTTGCTGGAACGACTGAAGATCTTGAACCTGGCGAACATTTCGATTCGGCGGTCATGGTCAATGTTCTCGAGCATATCGAGGATCATATTGGCGAACTTCAGCGTCTGCGGGGGATCCTTCAGCCATCGGGGGGACATCTATGCATTTTGGTTCCAGCGAGGCAGGAGCTTTTTTCGAAGCTCGATGCCCACTTTGGCCACTTTCGGCGCTACGACAAACCCGGTCTCCGTGGCGCGTTAGAGGAGGCGGGCTTTAAGGTTGAGCGCCTGTGCTACTTCAATTTCGTTGGCTATTTTGCTTGGGGCTTGCGTTATACACTCATGAAGGGGATGAGCTTCGACATCGAGCAGGTGCGCTTGTTCGACCGGAAGATTTTTCCATTGGCCCATCGACTGGAGAAAGGCCTGATGCGTCCTCCATTCGGACAGAGTTTGCTAGCGGTGGCGAAAGCATAATTGTTAGATGAATATGGGATTGCCGCTTGCCCTGAGAACCTCCGCGATCTGGATCGCCTATGGTGTGTGGTCCTCCGTGACTGGGTGGGTGTTGACCATGGTGGGGCAATTGAATCCGGGGGGGTATGCGGGAGCCGCAGTTCCACTGCTGTTGGTGGCGGGATGGTTGTGGCACTGTACCGGATCCGGCATTAAGACTGGTTCTTCGCTTCGCTTGCATGCCTGCGTGCGGCGGCCCGGATTTGTTCCCTGGGTAATCGTTGCGACGCTCGCCTTCTGCGGAGGACTGGTGCATGCCCCCACGAATTATGATGCACTCACTTACAGGATCCCCCGCCTGTTCTACTGGCTTCAAGAGGGACATTGGTTCTGGATTGAAGATGCCAGTTTCCGCCTGAATATCGCGGCTACGGGCTTCGAATGGCTTTCGGCTCCTCTGGTCCTTCTGACGAGAGGTGACCGTTGGCTGTTCCTTCTCAACCAGGTTTCTTTTCTGCTGCTGCCTGCCTTGTTTTTTATTGCAGCCCGAGGGCTCGGTATCGGAGGAAGGGAGGCGAGATGGTGGATGTGGATTGCCCCTTGCGCCTATGGCCTTGTTCTTCAGTCCGCCAGCATTGGCAACGATCTTCCTGGCGCGTTCTACTTCCTTGCATCGGTGGCATTTACTTCGCGGGCAAGACAAAGCCATACTGTCTTATGCCTTGGTCTTTCGGCGCTATCCGCGGTTCTGCTAACTGGGCTGAAGGTTTCCAATCTCCCACTTGGTCTGCCGCTATTCATCTATTGGGTGGCAAACGCCTGGCAACTTCTGCCAACCAAGCGTATACTGGTGCTTGGTGCCGGACTGGCCCCCTTGGCGCTTGGCGTTTCCTTTTTACCAATAGCTTTCGCGTGCTCCAAACACACCGGAGTCTGGTCAGGGAATCCGGACAATCGACACCAGATAGAGCTCTCGAACCCGCTTGCAGGCCTTGCGGGAAACTTCATCGATTACTCCATGGGAGCGCTCCAGCCACCACTTTTGCCGGGGAGCAGAAAGATCGACACCTTGATCACGGACAAGCTGGACACCACGACCTGGTATCCATGGATGCAAGAGTCTTATCCCAGATTCAGGATCACTTCCGGAGGAGAAATGCCTTCGGAGGAGTACTCGGGAATCGGCCTCGGAATTACCCTGGCAGCGATTGCTTACCTGATTTCAGGAGGAAGCTTGAGAAGCTGGCGAAGAAAGGGTGTATTGCTGATGCTTTTCACTCTCGGTGTGCTTCTGTCGGCCGCTGTGTTCTTCGCCAAAGTTGGCGGCGGAGCGACTGCGAGGCTCATGTTGCCTTGGACGCCCGCCATTCTTCTCGTGGTGGCCGCCTTCGGCTCGGCCCGCCGTTTCGGCTCCAGCCACCTGCTCGCATCAATGCCAGCCGTGATGATTTTTCCGGCCCTGCTACTCAATCCGAATCGCCCGCTGATCCCAAGTCACCTGATCCAAAGCATACCTGCGATTCCAGCGGGTGTGAGAGAGAGGATGCTCGAAGTTTACCGTGTCTATGATGGGAGAAATGACCTGCTGAAGCCATTTCGTGAATTGATTCCGGATGACGCCAACGTTGGGTTTGCCGGAGGTGAAGACCACTCGTCGGCTTCCTTGTTTCGCCCCCTTCGGCGTATCAAGGTCATTGAAGTGGGAACTGAGAATCTTGACAAAGTCGACTGGATCGTCGGTACGAAAGAAAGCCTCGCCGTGAGGCTGGGTGCGACTTCCGATCTTGCGGAATTCGAAGAATACCGGAGTTCGGAAATCACTTCCAAGGTGTCGAAAGGGGCTGAATCCTGGTTGCTACTGCACCGAATTGGAAGCGAGTAGGAAGTCTGACCCGGAACCAAGTTGCCCGACATCGAACACCAAAAATAAAGTTTCATGGACTCATCCCGATTCAAACTCATCCTCTTCATTCTCATTGCGTCGATCTTCGCATTGTATCTTGGAATTGCTGCCGCGACCGCGCAGGTCAAGGCAATGGCTTGGATGTCGGGCGGAATTTTCGCCGCGATTTGTCTTCTCCTTGGTAAAAACGTCTGGGTACTCATCCCGGCCACCTTGTCGATGAAGGGGGGGCTCAACTTGTTGCCCGGCCAGATTCCTCCATGGGTCTTCATGACCATGGTGGTGGGAGGACTCTTTCTCATGCGGGTGGCTCTCAGGAAACAGTCAATTACAATTCGTTGGACATGGATTGAGACCGCCGTCCTCTTGGTAGGCCTGACCATTTTTCAAGCGATGCTCAGGAATCCGGTGGGACTTCAATCTCTCGGTGGGGCCACTGCGGGAGGACGACCCTATTTCATCTTCGCCTTCGCCGCCTCGGCCTACTACCTGATTGTGGTTTCGCGACCAGATGCCAAATCGTGGCGCTTGGCCGCCATTCTCTATATCATACTCGGAGTTTGTGATGGCCTCATCCAGGCAGCTTCCGCATTGAGCCCCGGTTTCGGGATGATGATGATTAGAATCTACTCCAACGTCTCGGTGGAGGAGGCAACCATCTCTGGATCGGGTTATGACCTTGACGAAACGCGCTTGGCCTTCCTTGCTCAGATTGGGGCAATCCTCTGCATGATCGCCTGCAGCTTCTGGCGTCCGCTCGCGACTTTGGACATCAGGAAGCCTTGGAGGGCGTTGATCGGCGGAATTGGAATTGTTTGTATCCTCCTGAGTGGCTTCCGCGGAGCATTAGCCGGTGTTTTTACTCGCTTCGCCCTTGGTTCCTTCATCCGCGGTAAGGGGCTTGACCTTCTCTTCGTCGTCTTCGCGAGTTCACTCGTGGTGATTGTGATCGCGATGGGCGATCTGGGGACCAAGTTGCCATTTGGTGTCCAGCGCATTCTTTCCTCGGTTCCGATCCCGATGAATCTCAATTATCAGGCGGTCAGAAGTGCTGAAGGAAGTTCCGAGGACCGGTTTGAAATGTGGGAGATTGTTTTGCGGTCGGATCGATTCATTCAGAACAAGGTCCTCGGAGACGGATTCCAGTTCAGCGCCGTTGAAATCAAGGCCATGAGTGAAGTGCGTGTCCCCGGGAGTCCGATCAGTCAGATGTCTTGGATGGACCGCTCTCTCGAGGTCGGAAACTACCATGGCTTCCACGTGGAGACGATTCGCTTCACGGGGGTGCTTGGTCTGCTTGCGGCCACTTTCGCACTCCTTGTCTTCGCTGTCTACGCGTGGAAGGCGATTAAGCTTCATCGGGGAAACGAACTTTGGGGCTACGTGATCTTCATCTGTATGCCTGTGGTAATCAATCCGTTTTGGTACTGGCTGGTCTTTGGTTCGTACCGTTCGGGTTATCCCGAATTGATCGCAATGGCGGGCATGGTGAAAGCGATCTATCAAATCGGGCTAAGCCGATCTGTTGTTTCCGAGCAAAATGCACCAGATCATCGCGAGCAAACAACCCGCAAAACTGCTGCTAGCCCCGGGTGATTTGGAGGGAAAAGACTAACCTGATAAAAACTGGGGAACATCAACCTGGTGCTTAGTGGGTTATTCCAAAGGAATCCTAAATAAGCTTCACCAAACGAATCTTACAATTATTAAACTGTCTCTTGTGGAAAGCAGAAGTTATCCAGCCGAGAACCTTTAGCGATGGTTATGAACCCTGGACATAGGATCATTCTCAATACCCTCGCGACTTACGGGCATTCGTTACTGAGTCTTGTAATGAGTCTTTTTAGTGCCCGATGGGTCCTGAAAGCTCTTGGTGAAGTGGACTTCGGGCTCTTCGGAGTGGTCGGAAGCATTATTCTTTTGGTGACCTTCCTGAACGGAGCTCTATCAGTGGGGGTGGGCCGTTTTTACGCATATTCAATCGGTCAGGGGGAGAATATTGCAGCAGAAGCCGCAGGCGATGATCTCAATCGCTGGTTTAACACAGCCTTTTCAATCCATTTGCTGTTACCAATTATTTTGATCCCGATTGGTTGGCCGATCGGTGAATATGCGATCCATCATTGGCTCACTATTCCTGCCGAGCGAATTGATGCATGTGTTTGGTTGTTCAGGGTTTCGCTAATTGGCGCGTTCGTAGGTGTCTTTTCGGTGCCGTTTACTTCGATGTATACGGCTCATCAATTGATTGTAGAACTCGCGGTCTTCAATATCATCCGCTCGTTGGGAACCTTTGTTGGAGCCTGGTTCCTTATGAGGGCGGAGTCAGATCGCCTTGTCTTTTATGGCATTTACATGATCGCAATTACTGCAGGAACTCTCATTGTCCAGATTTTTAGAGCTGCAATAAAGTTCCCCGCCTGCCGACCTTGCTTGGACTACATGTACGACCGCGGATATCTGAGAAAACTTTTTGCGTTTGTTGGCTGGAAGATGTTTGGCATGAGTTGTGTTGCCTTTCAATCTCAGGGAACACCGGTGCTTGCCAACCTCTTCTATGGGCCAGCTGTAAATGCAGCTTATAGCGTCGCAAATCGTCTATCGATCCAGGCGACGACTCTATCGGCAGCGATGACAGGAGCTTTTCAGCCGGCTCTAACTTCTGCCGAAGGTAAGGGAAATCGAAAGGCAATGCTAGGCATGGCAACAAAAGTCAGTAAATTCGGCTCACTGTTGGTGATGTTCTTCGTAGTCCCATTGTTCCTGGAGATGGATTCGGTGCTTGTGTTATGGTTGGAGAATCCACCAAAGCATTCGGGAGTATTGTGCCGTTGGATGTTGCTCATGCTACTAATCGACAAGCTCACGGCGGGTCAGATGCTCGCGGTGAATGCCTTTGGCAAAATCGCAGCCTATGAGCTCATCCAAGGATCTGTAATCTTCCTCACATTGCCTATGATCTGGATTCTTTACAGGCTTGGCTACGGCCCCCCTTCTCTCGGAGTGGCTTTGTTCGTATCGACGTTGATCTATTGCATTGGGAGAGTGATTTTCTTCTGGGCTCTATTCAAGGAAAGTCCAAGAGATTGGATTCGGTGGGTGGTCATCCCTACAGGAAGCATAGCGATAGGATCGTATTTGGTTGGTGCAATAGTCATGAGCCTTCTTGATCCCGGACTTGTGAGACTATTGAGCGTATCGGGATTGAGTACTGCCTTCGTAGGGGTAACTGGCTGGATTTGGCTGCTCGATCATCAGGAGCGGCGCTACGCTCTTAACGTTCTGGCGGGAGGGGCGCGCAAGCTTAAACTCCGGACGTCACTTCTTTGAGTTTCCGATATGACCCACCTGTAGGAGCACCTGTTTTAGCACTAAAGAACGATTTATGAGTAATTGGCTAAAGTCCCGGCTGAAACGTCGGCTACGTGAAATAGTGGATGGGTTCGTTCTTGCTCCGATGCACGAGAAACAGAAGCAGTCCTTTGGGTCGCAGGGAGTACAAAAGCTTCTCGGAGAAAGCTACTCGACTTTGCACGGCTGCGTCTCGTTTGATGATGTCGGTTTTGGGGTCTATTCAGAGTTCGGTGAGGACGGGATGCTATTGTATCTCTTTTCCATTCTCGGGCACGGTAACCGAAAAGTTGTGGAAATTGGATGCGGGAATGGATCACAGAACAACTCCGCGAATCTCATCGTTAATCATTATTGGAACGGGGTCCTCTTCGATGCCGATTCGAAGAATTGTCGAGCTGCGGAACGCTTCTTCCATCAGGCACCATCTACTAAGTTGCTTCCTCCCCGGATCGTCAATCAGTTCGTGAACCCAGACAATGTCAACAAACTACTGGAAAATGAAGGCGGTTTGGCGAAAGGGGAAATAGACTTGCTCTCTTTAGATATCGATTCCATCGACCTCTGGGTCTTGGAAGCCATCACCATAGTGCGTCCCCGGGTGATTGTTCTTGAGATCAACAGCCGTTGGGGGCCGGGGGAATCTATGACTGTTCCGAAGGACGGTAAGGGTGCACCGGCCTATGTTGAGGGATATGGCATGTTATTTGCAGGCGCATCGTTGGATGCATTCGTCAAGCTTTTGAAGCCAAAAGGTTACCGTCTAGTTGGCGCTAATCATGTTTCGACGAACACATTCTTCGTCAGGGAGGAATTGTGTGATGAAAGACTCCCTGCGGTTTCAATCGAGTCAGTTCTCATGAAGGATAGAGCCGTATCGATCAGGTCCAAGTGTCGGGAAAAGATGAAAGACTACCCCTGGATAAGCTACTAGGGCTGTAGCCGTCTCAATCAAGCAGCTCCACTTTAAATCAAACACATCAAACAGCAATGATCGCAAAACACAAAAACGTGCGGATCCTATTGTCGCTCTTGAAGCAAAATAATATTCGACATTTTGTCATCTCTCCCGGAAGCCGTAACATGCCGCTGGTTCGGAGTATTGAAGATGATCCTTTCTTTACTTGTTTTTCAGTCGTCGACGAGAGAAGCGCCGCTTATTTTGCGGTCGGAATGTCTTTGGAGTTACGGGCTCCCGTAGTAATTACCAGCACCTCGGGGCAAGCCACTCGGAATTACCTCCCCGGGATGACTGAGGCCTATTACCGAAAAGCACCTGTGCTTGTGGTTACAACTGACTATGATGAAAACTATACCGGAGAACTGAACATGCAATCGGTCCGGCAAATCGGATTACCCTCGGATACTGCGAATGTTTCGGTCGATATTTCGATTATCAAAGACATCCGGGACCACCATTTGGCGACTCGACGTTTGAATGTTGCTATTGATGCACTGACGAGGAATGGAGGCGGCCCCGCCCATGTAAATCTTCGAATCGACGAGCACTGGGACAGGGGTGAGGATCAGTTGGAGACCGCTAGAAGGATCAGGCGGCATATGCCACTGGACGATGAATGGCCGACTATTGGAAGGCGAAATGTGCTTCTGGTAATTGGGCAGCATCACCCGATGAACGCCGCAGAGAATCGTGCTCTTACCGCATTTGCCCGGACACACAATACGGCGATCTATGTAAATCATATATCAAACTATAATGGCGAGAAGACGGTACACGGAAACCTCCGGCTCACGACGGGAAGCTTTGAGAGTCTAAAGCCGGATCTGCTGGTCACCATTGGAGGTCATCTGGGCGATTATCCTTTGGATGGAAATCTGAAAAGGTCTGGAATTGAGCACTGGCGGGTCTGTCCGAGCGGCAACTATTCAGACTCCTACAACTCCCTGACGAGGGTCTTCGAATGTCCTGAGCATTACTTTTTCGAGCGCATGGCTGAAGCAGGGGATATCGAGACGTCGTCGGAGTATTATGAGAGGTGGATGTCAGAGATCGCAGGAACCAAAATTCCAGAGGACTTTCCGCTCACTCATGCGCTTGTTGCGTCCCGGTTGTCACCTATAATACCGGTGGACGCGAATCTTCATTTTGCGATCCTGAGTAGCCTTCGTTTCTGGGAATTTTTTCACTTGGCTCCGACAATCAGATGCTACTCGAACGTGGCTGGGTTTGGAATAGACGGCGATCTCTCGACGTTTCTTGGGCAATGTGTTGTCAGTGACGTTTTGAACTTTCTGATCATTGGTGATCTCGCTTTCTTTTATGACATGAATGCACTCGGGATCCGCCACCTAAAGAATAACGTCAGGATCGTCCTGATCAACAATCGGGGTGGTGGAGAGTTTCGAATCAACACTCACGCTGCAGACAAATTTGGTGACAGTTCCAACCGACATATTGCCGCAGGAGGTCACTTTGGGGAGTCTGCGGAAGGTTGGGTGCGGAATAATCATTTCAATTATTTGTCTGCCAAGACCAAGGACGAACTTGACAGCGTATTGCAGGAATTCATAGGCCCCTCGGAGAGTCCCGTCCTTCTCGAAGTATTCACGGCAATGAAGGAGGATGCGAAGTCACTTCAGGCTATTATTGATGCCAATGATCATACTCCGAGGTCCCAAAAAATGGCAAACGCCCTTAAAGCGAGCATTCCCGGCGAGATGAAGTCAGGGATCAAGAAATTCATTGGCAGGTGATGCTGAAACGGCCAACGCTACTCGATTGAATAGGCCTGACCTGTGAAGGATAATCCAGTAAGTTTCCAGAACCCGCATGCAAATGTTCTCCAGAATTGAGCAACTAGTTGGTCGAATCGTGAATACAGCAAAGCAGGTGCGGAAGTGCTGGCTGGCCGGCGGTGTAACCCTGGTTAGAGTTACGCAGATTCAGCGAGGGCAAGTTCTCAAGGGAAAAAGGGTTCTTGTTACGGGTGGAGGATCCGGAATCGGTCTGGCCATCGCCGAGAAGTGCATTGAGGAAGGGGCGGACGTTCTCATAACCGGACGTTCTGAAAGCCGTCTCCGTAAAGCTACTGAGAAACTCAATGATGTTCATCTGCATTCATTGGTTTGGGATGTCAGTATTGTTGGCGAGCTGAATGAGAAGCTCAGTGAAGCGGTGCAAATCATTGGTGGCGAATTTGATGTACTAGTTAATAATGCGGGCCTTCTTGGTGGTAATGGCCGCTTCCTTGAACTTTGTGAAGAAAGGTGGGATGAGATTACTAATGTCAATGCGAAGGGGCTCGTCTTCCTTACTCAGGCTGTTGTAAGGCGATGGCGCGCGAGTAACAATAGGGGAAAAATTATAAATATGTCTTCGATGCGGGGGTCTCTCGGCGTTGTTGACGGTCCGTATGGCATGTCCAAGTGGGGTGTTAATGGTTTCACTCAAGGGCTAGGGCTCCAGCTTGCCCCACACGGGATCATTGTGAATGGAATTGCTCCGGGGATCATTGCGACTGACTCGATATCCATAAAAGGTGTTGATGTCGGGGGCAATGCTTTTCTGAAGGGAAATCCTGTTGCGAGAATAGGGCTTTCCGAAGAGATCGCGGAAATTGCCCTATTTCTTATGAGCGATGCTGCCAACTACATCGTGGGCCAGACCATCGTTTGTGATGGGGGGTATTCCCTAAGGATTTAGTTGAGGAATAGTTGCGCTTTAGGGATTTTCATCACTTTCGTTCGTTTATGAAGGTTGGAATACTCAGTCTTTCCTCCGGTTACAATTTCGGAGGCACACTTCAGTCAGTTGCGCTTTCCAAGGCGCTGACTCGTTTAGGGCATGATGTGACAATGCTCGATTACTGGCCGGTTTCGTCCAGAAAGGTCGCGCCGTGGAGGGGGTGGGGTCTGAGTCATCCGGATCGTTTTGAGCGGATCCGCAAACGATGGGCAGAGATCCGACACCTCAGGCCCTTTACTGAGAAGTACGATGCGTTCAAAAAACGCGAACTGAAGTGGACGAATCGGTGTTTCGATAGGCAGGCGCTCGACAATGAAGCCGCCGGCTTGGATGCGGTGGTCGTCGGAAGTGATCAGGTTTGGAATCTTCGCTATCACCCTGATCCGAACTACTACCTTGCAGGGCTGGAGGCCTTTAAGGGACTAAAAATTTCTTACGCCGCTTGTTGTGGAAATCCCGCCCAGGGATGTCCGGATTGGACAGGTGAGGCTCTAAAGGATTTTGACCATGTCAGCGTGAGAAATGCTTTTACTGCTGATTGGGTCAAGCGCTGCAGTGTTAATGCGGTGAGCCCAAGTGTGGTTGCTGACCCGACGCTCTTGGTAGACGATTATCCCGCTGGAAATTTGCAACTCCCCGGGAAGTACATCGCGGTCTATTTCATCGGCATGGGCAGCGATGAGGAGGATCGGAAGGCGATCTCCAAGCTTCGGAGGCGACATGGAGATCTCCCGGTTGTCTGCCTAATGCCGACAGGGATTTCCATTCGTTTCAGAGATTGTTATGACGAAATTCTCTGGAATCTTGATCCGTTTGAATGGGTTGAGGTGATTCGTCGAGCGACCGCCGTCTACACCGACTCGTTCCACGCAATTCTTTTTTCCATGCGCAATCGCGTGCCATTTCTGGCGACCTATGTGGAAGAGGTGCGAGCCCCTAGACTGATGGACTTGCGGGATCGTTTCGGCCTTGATTCGATGATCCGGCAGGCCTCGGATTTAGGTGAAGAAGGAACTCTTCCTGACTGGGAGAGGATTGAGCAGCAATTTGCGGAGGATCGGGTCGCTTCACTTCGCTATTTGGAAGGCGCTCTTGGTTAGGTCAGAAGGCCACCTTTCGCTGGTCGGTTTTACCGCCATAGATGCGGTTGCACGCGGATCTGAATATCATGAAACGATCAGGTCGCTCCTGAATAGGGTTTCGGAACTCGGGGGCGCAATGACCAAGCCACGGTTCACTTCTCATTCGGAATATTTGCGTCCATTCGCGTTCATTTGCGGATCATCATTCTTAAACGAGCTAGCTCGGATTGGGTCAGATCCTGCCGTCGGCGGTTCTGCCAAGGACCGGAAAGGTTCCGTTCATTCTCCTCTTCCGCCACTTTTGCTTGGCTCTTTTAGTCATGCGCCATCCTAAGGTTTCAGTCGTCATTCCCCTCTTCAACAAGAGCGACACGGTGCGGCGGACGATCGCGTCGGTGTGTGCTCAGGTATTTGAAGCGTGGGAGCTCATCATTGTCGATGACGGCTCGACGGACGGAGGGGCAGAACTCGTGAATGAATTTGAAGACGAGCGGATCCGCGTATTCAGACAGGAGAACGCCGGAGTCTCGATAGCGAGGAATCGGGGAATCGAGGAGGCAAACGCGGAGTGGATTGCCTTTTTGGATGCGGATGACGAATGGCTTCCCAAGTTTCTCGAAATTTTAATGCCCATTGCTGAAGCTGAAAAGGATGTGGTGATGCTTTCAGCGAATCAGCATGTCGGACTGGGGGGGCCGATGTTGTTGTCCGCGTCGCTTCCTAGCGGCCTGCAGTCCTATTTCAGGATGAACAATGGATTCATTGGTCCAGTCCACTCTTCCAATTGTCTCATTTCCAAGCAAACATTGACCAAGGTTGGCGGCTTTGTTGTCGGACAAAAGCTTTTCGAGGATTGGACATGCTGGATGAAAGCCGCCTGTGATGGAGACTTTTATTTTTTGAATCAGCCTCTATCAATTTACCATGCCGATTCGGAATGTTCGGCGAGTCGTCAAAGTCGGGAGCCCAAGGATTTCTATAGATATGCATTCGACCTCGTTCAAGCCGCGGAAGCTATTCTTTCGAAGGGTAGTTTGAGTGCCTCAAAATCAAGTGAACTGAGGTCCTATCTAAATCGGTTCATTCTACGTAGCGCCTGTCCTGGAATTCTACCGAACGGAGGACTGAAGGAATGTCGTCAGCTCCTTCGCGCGGTGAGATGGGAGGTTTTCAGGCTCGGGGACATCGTGCCTCTCCTGCTCGTGATACGGCGCTATTGTAGAGTGCTTCTATTTCCTCATTTGGACGACAGGAAAAGAAAAGAGTATTGAAGGCTCTTTCAGTAGTATTTAGTTCGTTGAATTATATCCACAATGAAGTTCCTGATCCTACGGTTACTGTGGAAAGTGGGTGGGCTTTGGCTTCGTTTGCGTGGCTGCGAAGTGAAAGGAAAAGCAATTTTTAATGGCGTGCCTCACATTCAACGAAAAGGAGATGGGAGGATCGTGATTGGAGAGGGTGTTACAATCAATAGCAGCTTGTGGTCAAATCCGCTGAATACCAGAGGAGCCACCAGTTTGTTTGCAGGTTCAGGCGCTGTCCTTGAGTTGAAGAAGGAGTCTGGCATCTCGGGGTCGCAGCTCGTGGCGAATATCGGTATCGAGATTGGGGAGGGATCATTCGTCGGTGCCGGTTGCTTACTGTGTGATTCGGACATGCATGAAGTGCCACTTGGCAGTGGAGGAGCCATTAAGATGGCTCCGATCCAAATTGGCAAACAGGTATTTGTGGGAGCGCGTTCGATCATTCTAAAAGGCGTTAAAATAGGAGATGGCGCAATTGTTGGAGCGGGCTCCGTTGTCACTAGGGATATTCCGTCCGGTGAAACTTGGGTGGGGAATCCCGCCCGCCGTGCCATTGGGAATCAGGACTAAATCTTCAAGGAGTGCTTTGATGACCGATACTTTTCATTTCTCATTTTCTTTTGCCCATCATGGTCGTTATTCATCCTATCATCGTTTTCTGCACTATGTGGAGGCTCCTGATGCGGCGTTTGACTCGACGAATAGGCTGGTCAATCGGATTCCGAGTTCGATGAACCGGAGGATTTTGACCGCATGGCGCCAGTACAGCGAAAAAGCAGCCTGGAAAAAGGCCAACGAGCTTGAGGCGAAGACTTTCCACTATCTCTATCCAGAGAACACCTGCTTCAAGCCTGAGGTTTTTAGAGGGAGGAAGAAGATCCTACTCAGTTGTCACCAGCCTCGCCGAGTGGTAGAGGGGCGTATCGAGAGCGGAAAGTTCGGCAACATGTCCAAGGCTTTAGCTGCCGCCGACGGGGTGGTTGTGCTCGGTCCGGACGAAGTTGCCATCTATCAGGAATTGGCTCCGCAGGCAGTCGTTAAATTCATACCCCACGGAATTGATTCAGAATGGTTTTGTCCTCCGGACAAACCACTGGATTCGCTTCGTAGGAGAGGGTCCAGACGAGTTCTTACTGCGGGGAACTGGCTTCGTGACTATAGGTTCTGGGCGGAAGTTGTGAACCGGGCAGCTGAAGACAGAGCTGGAATCGAATTCATCATTCTTGCAAACCGTGAGACGATAGACGGAGCTCTTGCTGAATTAAGTGACGGGGCTCGGAAGCTGGTCGTGCCTCATTGTGGGATCAGTGACGAGCATTTGAGGGAGCTATATTGGACGGTAGATCTCGTCTTTCTTCCCCTTCTCGATGCGACGGCAAACAACGTGGTATTGGAAGCTTTAGCTTGTCAAAGAGCGCTACTCGTTAACGACATGACAGCAACAAAGGCCTATGCCAACGATGGAGCCTGCTACTTTTCTTCCGATGGCGTCGATGATGCCTATGGTAAGCTTCTCAACTTACTGGAGGATCAGGGTGCACGTGAAACCCTCGCTAAAGCGGGGCGCCGGAGAGTTGAAGGGCATCTTGCCTGGCCTAAAGTGATTGAACGACATCAGGCAATGAGCACGCACCTTTCGGCGCTTTAAGTCATCTAGGTCTGTAGGAGATTCCTGGCGGTTTGTGGCATGGGGCTGCTTGGACATTTATTTTCTGGGGTGTATGGCATGGTCTATGGCTATCGGTGAATAGATGTTTTTCCCAGTGGCGGGGGAAGGTCTCCAAGCCAAGTGATCTGGAAGGCATTGGAAAGTGCGTATTGGGTTGGGCGGGGACAATGCTCATTGTTATCTTTGGCTGGTTGCTTTTCCGATCGATCGACGGCCATCAGGCGCTCCGAATGATTTCGGGAAACTTGAGTTTTAGAGAAGGAATCCAATGGTTTCCGCCGGTGGTGATTCTATGCATTGGTTTGGTGATGCTTCGGCATTTATTTCTGATACTCCCAGGGGGCGAGGATGCGATGGATCTTCGTCCTGAAAGGATTCGGACAAGCTTCGCGCTATTCGTAATGGTCGCGACAGTCATCTTGTTCCGTCCTGAGGATTTTCAACCCTTCATCTACTTCCAGGTTTGATAATTTAACATGAACATTCATCTTATCGCGGGCGCTCGCCCCAACTTCATGAAGATTGCTCCGGTGATGCGAGCGGCGAAGGTCCATGGTGATCGGGTTGATTGCCGGATCGTGCACACGGGTCAGCATTATGATCGGGCGATGAGTGATGTGTTTTTCGAGGAGTTGGGGAT
>Ga0100401_1001155_pt1 | contig 21571 bp, 9 predicted proteins | sample CryGeymeta201525_FD_80421 | JGI IMG/M metagenome (GOLD analysis project Ga0100401, IMG submission 80421) | Groundwater microbial communities from Crystal Geyser aquifers in Utah, USA - Crystal Geyser metaG 2015-25 | ecosystem: Environmental > Aquatic > Deep subsurface > Groundwater | place: USA... | reverse complement strand
GTCCAATCACCGTAGTCGCCAGTCACGGTGAGGATGCTGTCGTCGGCAATGGCGGTGCCGGTGTCGAGCGGGTTGCCGGACGGATCCAGCACGGTGGCACCCGCCTTGACCTCCAGACGGAGTGTTCCCTCGCGGATGGGCGTTACCACCACCTCGAAGACCGTCGGGTCGGCCGTCACACTGACGCTGTCAATGGTGACCGTGGCAGTGCCTGAGGGACTGTTCTGGAAATCGGCCGGGCTGATGGTCGAGGAGTCCATCGGCTCGCTGAAGGTCAGCGTGTAGGTGACCGTCTCGCCTTCCATGACCGATCCCCCGCCCTTGTTGTCGACGATGGCGGCGCTAGCGAGGGTTGGCGGGGTGGTCTCGATCAGGAACTCCGCCGCGATCACGTGCGCGCCGTTCGAATTGCCGCCGGTGAAGGAATACGTGCCGGGCCCTGCGGTGGGAACGTGGGCGTATCCCGTGACATGGCTGTCCCAGTTGCTGCCGTTCTTGGTGGCGGAGACCTCGGTGAGCGGGGAGTCTGCGTCCACGTTCGCCGGATCCGCGGTGTTGCCCGCTCCCCCCATTCCGAAGGAGGCGATGACGAGCGAGTTGTTCGCGGTGGTGGTGAGGTCCGCAGATCTCGAATAGGGCGCGCCGATGACGGTGGCCCCGACACCGGGGGCCGTGCCAGACAGCCCGAAGACGGTCATGTTCCCCCGGGTGGTCACCGCAGCCTGGACCAGACCGGTGGACGTCGCCGGATTGTCAAGATACCAGATGTCGTTGTAGGTGGTGTCCGTTTCGGCTGCCAGCGGGTTGCGATCAACTGCCCGGACCAGCGGCACGCCGTCGTAGGTGATCCCGCTGCAGTTGCCCTGGGCGTTGTTGAAGCCGTGCTCCCCGGTCACCACCACCACCAGCTTGTCCGAACCGCTCGCATCGAAGGTGAGGCTGACCGCGCTGGCATTGGCACTCACGAAAGCGGTGCCATCGACGGTGATCTGGCCCCAGAACAGGGCGACGTTGATGCTCACCGTGGCACTGGCCGTCTGGCCTTCGCTGTCCATGACCTCGAAGGTGAAGCTGTCCGACCCCTCGTAGGGGGTCATCGGCGCGTAGACCAGATCCGGGGCGGTGCCGGTGAGAGTGCCGTGGGTGGGTTGGGAGGTGACGGTGTAGGTCAGGGCGTATCCCTCCGGGTCGGTGCCGGTGAGGGTGATCGCGGTGGCCGGAGCCTGCGGCACGGTCAGGGACTGCGGATCGGCGACCGGCGGTTCGTTGGAGGGCAGGGTGCCCCCGGAGTTATAAACGGTGAGCGCAACCGTGTCGACGACCTCGGTCAGGCCTCGCGAGTCGGACATGGTGACCTCGAAGAGATACTGGCCGGGTTCCGGATCGATCGTGATTGCCGTGTCGGCCGCCGAGCCGGTGCCATTCGGCGTGAACGAGACATCGCCTGCGCCGTGGATCTTGCGCCAGGTGAAGAAGCTGTCACCCTGGGCGAGATCGATCGCCGTTGTCCGCAGGATGGTGGAATTGGTCGGCAGGGTAAGCGAGGAACTGTCCGGCGCGACCAATTGGATGCTCTTCAAGGGAGTCAGCGGGGTGGGATTCGGATCGGCGCTGATGGCATCGAGGACCGCTTGGGCGGCCGCGGCGTGGGAGCCCGCGAGGAGGGCTTCACAGAATTCAATCACCTGCGGATCGGGGTTCACGGTGGTGCATTCGCCGGCATAGCTCTGGAGCACCCCGAGCCCTTTGGTGTAGGCGCTGCCGCGCTCGTCGTTCACCATGTAGATCATGCTCAGCGGGACGCCCTCCGCGTAGCCGAACTTCTTGAGGGCGTCGAGCCCGCCCTCGCGCACGCCGCTGCTGAACATTTTGTCGGCCGGGGCGCGCACCCCGACCGACTCGACGATGGCGTCCGCCACCGCCTCGACGTCCGCCTGGGTCATGCTGCTCTTGTAGGTCACGTTGAGGGTGCTCCGCGCGAAGCCGATCGGGTTGGCCGCCACGGCGCGGACCGCCGGGTAGAGCAGGCCGCGGTCAACTCCGTTGAGGTTGTTGTAGATGACTCCCCTGGGGCCGTAGGCATTGCCACTGTAAAAGAGAAGTACCGCCAGCTTGCTGTGCGCGAAGTGCAAGGGGTCCTCCTCGCTGAAGGGCATCAGGGGGCCGGCGGTGCTGTCCGCAGCCGCCAGGATGGCGTTGAGCTGACTCATCTTCGCGCTGGTGGGCAGGTAGCGCATGGCCTCCGCGGCCATGAAGCGGACATGGTTCTGCGGGTCGGTCAGCAGGTTTGCGAGGGTTGCGGCCCGGGCGTTGGCGGTGCCGCTGTCACTGATCTTGCCGAGGGCGAGGCAGGCCCCCACCCGCGAGTCACCGTTGGTATCATTGGCTAGGCTGGTGATCTGATTGAGCTCGCCGGCGCTGATGCTGCGGGTGGCGAGTTTTTCCGCAGCCTTCCGCTGCACCTTGGGTGACCAGGAACCCAAATCGCTGATGAGTTCGCTGTCGCTGCGCGGATCGGCATCGTAGTCGTCCGCCACCAGGGCCTCGGTCACGTCGGTGCTGGTCAGATCGCGGGCCGGGTCGTGACCGCGCCCGGTGAGGGACAGTTTCCGCAGGGGAAGGGCGTAGGTCAGCAAAGCGGCGGTGCTCATGCGGAAGTCGTTGTACTGCGAGCCGCTGTTCGGCCCCTCGCCGTTGAGGCAATCGTAGTCGAATCCCCCGTCCCAGCGGCGGTGGAGGTCGAGATACCAACTGATACGGCTGAAGTGCGCCGCTGCGGCTTCCTCGCCGCCCACTGCAGCTCCGAGCGGTGCCCACAAATAGTTGAAGAAGGCCCCGGTATGGCCGTTCTCCCGCTCCACGCTGGAGGCCGTGGCCATCTTGGCGAAGAATTTCCCCTCCTCGACGCGGTTGTTCTGCAGGGCAAAGGCCACCGCCGCGAGCCCGCTCTTGCCGTTGTTCTCGTGCCCGCCCGTGCCGGGCTCGTGCTCACCGTAGGGGATCGACCCCCGGCCCGCGTAGTAGGCAAAGAAGCGGCTCGACGCCGCGATGGCGGGGTCGAGTTCCGGGTCCGTCAGGCCGCACTCCTTCGCTAGCAGGAGGCCCAGAAAGCAGGGCATGCCGGCCGAGTTGACCACTCCATAGACCCCGCCCATCGGGCCGTTGTTGCTGCCGTCGAGGTTCTTTTCGGCATACTTGTGCCCGACCGTGCCGAAGAGGCTCTGGTTCTTGGCGATGTTCACCGCATAGGCCTCGATCGCGGGCAGGACGGCGTTGTCGCCCGTAACGAGGTAATACTCCGCGAGGAAGATGAGCGTGTGCCCCCGCTGCCAGGTGATCATGCCGGTGGTATCCTGCTCGTCGGACATCATCTGCGTCCGGGTTGCGAGATCGGGGATCAGGGCGTGCGCCTCGCTCTGGAGACGCGCCCGGTAAGCGGCGTGGTTCGGGTCGGCGGCATCGTCGACCGCCAGCAGGGCCATCGCGCCGAAGGCGTAGCGCCCCGAGGTCTCGTTGTTGAAGAAGTAGTCGGCTCCCTCCTGGAGAATCTTGCTCGACTTCGTGCAGTTGTAGGGTGCGGTGGCCGAGTAGGCCCCCATGTGTGCGAGGGTCAGGTCCACCGTGGCGGTCGCCCCAGCGCGCCAACGGATCACCTTCAGGGTGGCGGGGGTGCTGGCCTCCGCATCGGCAATGGCCCCGGCGAAACTGCGGCGGGCATCGGCCGTGAAGTTGACCGGGATGGCCCCGGTGCCGTCGGCACCGAGGATCACGTCACCGACCGCCAGCCACGGAGCGGCCGGGGAGCCTGCGTCCACTTCAGTGAGCAGAATCTGCCGGCTTTCGCTGGTGTCGGCCTTGACGTGATAGATCCAGCCACGGAGACCAGTGGGGCCCAGATTGATGGTTTTGGCGGGGCTTTCGTTGGGCACGCCGCCGCTCGTCAAGTCGGGCGGGGCGGCCATGGTGATGGTGCTGATGCCCAACAGGACCACCAGCGCCAGAGTCAGCGTGCCCGCAAACTGCAGGAGACCGCTCCTGAAAAAAGAAAAAAGAAGCATCATTGACGTTCTCCTAAACGATCAACCTCGTCAAACCAATTGGATTCGGCTGACCCGAAGCTGTTTTTTCGCGTAATAATTCCAGCGACCCGCTAAAAAACAGCTCGCCAACCTTGGCGGGCGCACTTGATTTTGTTCTTTTGTGGATTTTGCTTCTCATCACCCCCGACGGCCTGTCCATCGGCTACGAAGTCATGCGCGGCAATTGCCGGAAGAATTCAGTGAGCAGCCCGGCCGGCCATCTCCGCTGCGCTCCGATTCCTCCGACAACACCACCTTGGCCGGCATCAGTTTTCCGACCCCTGAAGTCTGCCGAACAGCTTCCCATTCGCGGCCTCAGTCGATGGGATGGTCGCGACCACCTCCAAGAGGTTGCCGTTCCTAGTAATCTGGAAATCGACGCCATTGACTTGACCAGATTCCTCCGGCACGGCGGCTGCGTTTCCAGTCCACACATCGCCGCCCCCCAGATCACTGCTCCACTCGACATAGGGAACGGCGGGGCCGCGGCTGGCGGAATCCAAACAACTGAAGGTCATTACCAGACCACCCCCAGCTTCCTCAAAGGTTGGGAGACGATCGAGAGCGTTTTGACCCGGGTCGGAAGCTCCGAGAAGGAATGCGATGCCGTTCTCGACGCCATCGCGATTACTGTCTTCAGCGAAGGGCACCCCACCGGACCAGACCTCAAACGCGCTCGCTCCACCGACCACTTCGTAGGTCAGGGTGATCGTCCCGGACCAGGTGCCACCCTCACCGGCTTGCCAGGAACTATCCTGATAAGCATTAGCGAGGAAGAGTCCCACGCTGCCGAGATCAATGGTGCCGGTCCAATCGGCATTGGTCTTGTTTTCGTCCAGCGAACTACCAACCCCGGCATCCCCTCCAGCCCAATTCAGTTTTTCACCGATACCGAAGTCCACGTTCGCGGCCGAAGAGACAATCCCCACCGAAAAGTCATCGCCGGGAGTGCCCGGAGTCGGGTCGAAGAGCAGACCGAGGTCGTTCGCGTAGTTAAGGGTGGTGCCATTATCGGAGGCTTCTAGCGTCACATTCACCTGGACCCCTCGCAGGATCGAGCCCGCGGGCAGGACCGGCAGCGGAAGATTCGTCGGGCCGCTGCCAATATAGGCGCCACCCTCGATCTCGGTCCCGGCCCCGAGGTCGATGACCAAGGTCCCGATGGCCGGAGCGACTTTGGCCGTGACCTGATAGGTATTCTCCGTGACCGGATCAGTCGAGTCGTCGGTAATGACGTATGGGACGGTGTTGCCCGCTGCGCCCGCAAAGGTCGGCGAGGGCGGTGCTCCGCTTGGCTGATTGCAACTACCTGATGTCAGGGTGAAGGTCGGCGCAAGAGTGGCCAGATTGCTCCCGGCAGGCACTGTCAGCTCGATGGTCTTGGCGTCGTCGTCAATCACAACTTCTGCGCCCGCCACCTCAAAGGTGCGGAATCTCGCCAAGGGGGCATCTGTTTGTACCAGTTGGAAGCCGTTAAGGTGCAGACGGAAGGCTTCTGACCCAGCGTAATCACCGGCGTCTGCAGCATCGCCAAACAAGACAATTTCACCATTGCTATCAACCTCGACATACTCAAAGAGCACGTAGTTGACTCCCTGCTGCCAAGTGCTGTTGTTGAGGGCTTGCGTGCGGTAATCGATGAGCTGCGGGCCCACGGTGGTCGTAGGGTTGGGCGTCGACCATTCGCCGAGAGTTTGTTCAACCACGGTAGTTGTATGGTTGTAAGAGGCGAGATAGACGTGGAAGAAGGTGCCGGGAGTCAGGCCGGTGATCTTGTGATTGGTGTCCACGCCCTTGCCGAAATGAGCCCTGCTTGCCGAAAGCATGCTGAGCGGAAAACTCCCCCCTAACCAGCCGCTGCCGACGTCGTTGGTGTAACCCACCCCAGTGGGCACACCGGAGGCGGCGAGCAGATTGCTGCCAGTGCTGGTGTTGAACTGGTTCCAAGACTCACCGAGGCCGCTAGCAGGACCCTCCAACGTCGCCGCGTCCTGCGGGACCCAATTCGCGGAAGGGCCACTGGAGGCGTAGAAGTTGACATGGAAGTTCAAGGGCGCATCCGGCTCCACAAAATTCACGCTGCTGGTCTGCGTGATAACCACGGATTCCACCGTCGCCGTGAACTCCACTACTCCGACAATGCTGGAGCTGACGCTGAAAGTTGCCCGCCCGTTCGCGTCGGTGGTCTGGGCACCAACCGGGCTGATGCCGGCGGTGGCCGGGGTTCCGGCGAGGGTGACGTCCAGACCGGAAAGCGGCAATCCATTCTCATTGTTCACCGTCACGGTGATGGTCGAGGTCGATGAACCATCGGCATACGCGGCGATCGGGAAGAATGCCATGCTGGAAAGGTCGGCGTCCGGGACCAGCGGTTCGAAGGCGACGCTGGCGGTCTGGGTGATCGTGAGACTATCGGACACGACCGTGGCAGTGAATTCCTCGGTCTCGACGGTGCTGGAGGCGACGGTGAAGGATGCGGTCCCATCGGCCCCGGTGAGCTGCGTGGCGGCGGGCGAAATCACGGCGTTACCGGTGTTGCCAGCCAGAGAGACTTCCTTGTCTTGGACAAAGAACCCGGTGGCGTCCTTGAGGGTGACGGTGACGGTGGAAGTGGTCGAACCATCGGCCGGAACGGCGGTGGGCAAGGCCACCACGGTGGAGGTGTCGGCGTCGACCGCTCCCGCCACCGTGAGGTTCTCGCGGATCTGGAAGCCGGCGGGACCAATGTGCGCGAATCCGTTGCTGGAGGTCCCGAAGACCTGGGCATCGAAGGTCGGCCCGGTCAGCGCCTTGTAGACGATGTAGTTTCCAGTTTCTCCGGCGGCAGTAATCTCTTCAAGGGTCCCGGTGGGCTCCCCCGATGTCAGGACGAAGTCGGTCCCACCCGTCGAGTCGGTCGGATTGGCGGGGATTTCACCGTTGACCCGGATCCTTGCGCCGCCACCAAGATACTGCCCTGAGTTGGCACCAAAATAGACGATCACATCATAGACGGGGAACGGGATGTCCGTCACCTGAAAGCGGTAGGACAAAGCAGGGAAATCGTTGGTGAGGTTGGTATCCGTATTCTCGCCGGCCGAGTTGGTGCCGTTCCCATGGCCATCTAGCAGGGTCGCGTTGCCGACATCCGTCGAATCCGAGTCGTCGCGGAAGGTCGTCCAGTTCCACGGCCCTCCATTCCGCGAACTCAGGCGGGTGAAGGTCGCCGTAGTCGTACCATCATCGGCGGTGATCGGAGTGGTGGTGCTCGTTGCTAGGACATTCTGCCATGCCGTGGTATCCCAGAATCCTGCGGATGGATCGGCATCGGTTGCATCGATCGTCACGGTTTCCCTCCATGACTCCTGCTGCCATTCGTTAGCTAGGTTCCTGCCGTAGGCAAAGAGGTTGACACTGAAGAGCTTTTCCTGCGCTCCGACCGAGGAGGCAAGTAAAAGGGTTTGAAGAACTAATAACAGTTTGGATTTCATGTTGGTGGGAGGGCTGAGAACAGTTGGCTGAGTCGTGAGTCTAGCACGATTGGATGACAGGGATTGAGTCCTCATCAGAATTGCAACTTCACCGATGGCATCTGGTAGATTCGGGAAAATCGGGCCATTCGTCTAGTCATACGATCATATGATGATGCACTCTGATGGGATTGGCAGCTGATGATCGGGCGGGCGAGGGTGTCGGTTTCTGGCCATGACGGAATTCCAAGTGGTGGGGAGGACGCTTGCCGATGGGCCGATCTGATACGAACCATGGACGCGATCCGTTTTATGGAGTCTCGGATCGGGAAGCGGCGGTCGGATCGAGCTCTTTCAGCATCGCGTCGGCCATCCGGCTCCCGAGCGTCAGCTGAGACGGCCCATCGAAGTGGGTGTTGTCCTTCCATGTGCTCAGGTCGTCGGTGGAAATGAGGTGGACGTGGGGATCGGCGGCGGCGACGGCATCCTGCGCAGCCCGCACCACGGGGACATGGTTCATGTTCCACGGTGTGCCCTTGAGCAGGCTCGACGAGATCCGTCCCATCACGATCGGAAGCTGGTCAATGCCAGTCTTGCGGCGCACATCGGCGAACATCCTCCTGAGATTTTCCTCGTAGGCTTGGGCGTGCTCGAGGTTGTCGGTATCCGACTCCCCCTGCATCCACAGCATGCCCCCAATCGAGTAGGAAATACCCGCGTCCTTTAGCGCCTTGCGGGCATTCTCGGAATTCGCGATGAAACGCTGATACATCCCTCCCTCCGGAATCCACTGGGTGAACAGGCGGGTGCCGCCGGTCGAGGTCTTGGTGATCGCGATGGTCTCGTTGGGAAATGCCTCGGCCAGCCGATGGGCAAAGGTCATTTCGGGTCCGAACATGCCGTTGCGTGCAATAGCCATCGAGTCCTCGGTGAGCCTCACCCAGCACTTCCGGCGATTGTCCCAAGTAACGACGTTTTTTGGCGGCATGCGATAGGCTTCCGGCAGTTCATGGGGGCGGCCGCAACCGTCCATGTTCGACTGGCCGCCGAGCAGGAAAAGCCGACATGGCTTGGTGGCGGAAAGCTCGACGGCGGGCGGCGGGGCGGCCTCCGGAGTTGCGGCGGCGAGAGGGCCTGCGAGTGCCACGAGCCCCAGCCATGAGCCGGCGAGGTGGCTGATGAGTTGCATGACGGGTTTCGGGAAGCCGGGCTTTAGAGGCCGAGCGAGATGAGTTCGGGCCGGTCGGTCGCTGCCTTGATCTCACGGATCGTATCGCGGACGTTCTGGGCCTTCTGCAAGCTCATCTGGCGCGGGAAGTCCGGCTCGTCGTTCTCGAAATATTGGATCGATTCCTCCAGGATCGGAATCGCCCGCTGGGCGTGGGCACCATAGCTCTTGAGCATTTCGAGGATCCCACCGATCCGGATCTGGCTGGCGTGCGGCTTCTGCGTGCGGGTGTAGCGAGCGATCAACTCAATTCCCTCGCTGACCCGATATTTCGCCAGTAGCTGGAGGCCCGCAGTCTGGATCTGATCGCTGAACATGATGCCGCTCGGAGCAGGCTCGATGATTGCCTCGTGGATCGCCGGCAGCAGCGGCTTGAGCTCCTCGAAACTGAGGTTGGCGTAAACGCTGTCGAAAGACCCACGCGCGCGCCCATCCTGATTCTGGAGCCCGGCCCGGACGGCCTTCATCAGCAAATCCCGATCGACGCCGTCGAGCGAATTCCCGAGCAGACCGCCGCGGCGATTAAACAAGGCAAAGGAAAGATAGCGCTGCTCCATCCCGCGCGGATCGTCCGCCGTCGGCCCCTTGGCGAGCATCTCCAGCAGCTCGGGCGCGGCGACCATCGCCGGCGCGCCGATTGCGGCGAGAGCGTCGGCAGCCTTAACCCGCAGCCAAAGGTCCTCGGCCTTGAGGATTTCGCGGAGCTTCGGCACGGCCGGGGCCGCCCGCCCCCGGAGTTTCTCCAGGGCCTGACAGGCACCGATGCGGGCCACCAATGTCGGCGCGTCGAGCATGCCGATCAAAGGCTCGACCGGCACCTCCTTGCGCCGGGCCAGCGCATCCGCCGCCCGCTCGCGGACGATCGGCGACCAATTGGCGAGGCATTCGAAAAGCTGATCGCCCCCGAGGGCATCGTAGGCGCTGTTACGGTCGTTATTGCTCCATCCGCGGCCGTCGAGCACGACCTGCCGCGCCTCCTCGGGTCCGAGCGGCGGGGTCGCCGACGGCCTCTTGCCGGTCAGCCGGATCGCTTTGCTCGGCATCCCGTAGGCGATCAGGTAAGCTCCGGTGGCGTCCCAGTTGCCGTAGGCGTCATTGCTCGGCTGCGGCGGCCCTTGGTGCGGGAACTGCCCGTCCCATCCACGAGCGAGGTCGAAATACCAGGCTCCGAATTCCTCCATCCACGCGCCGGTCGCGTGCGGACCGCAGCGCGACACCCCAGGCATCGCCCAAGTCATATTAAAGAAGTTGCCAGTGTGCCCCGTGTCGCGCTCGTTGCCGTGCGAGGCAGTGCTCATTTTGGCGAAAAACTCGGCCCCATCCTTTTCCCCAAGCTGGTCGAAGAGCACCGCCGCCATGCCACACTTGCCGTTGTCCTCATGGTTCTGCATCCACGCGGCGTGGTCACCGTAGGGCACCGCCCCCTTGCCGATGTAGAAGCGCAGCAGCTTGGCACTGCGCTCGATCGCCTCGGCCACCTCGGGGTCATCGACCCCCGCTTCCCGCGCCAGCACCAGACCGACGGTCAGTACCGCCCCAGGCGAGTTCATCATGCCGTAGCCGACCAACCGTCCATCGGGCCCGGCGAACTTGTGGCCCCACGAGCCGACGATGCTCTGACCCTTGGCCGCCTCCATGGCGATCCGCCGCAGGCCGGGCAGAACGGAGTCGTCGCCGGTCGCCATGACATACTCGGAAAGGAACACAGAGACGTAGCCATACCACCAGGTCGCCATTGAATCTTCCGAGTAGTCGGCTGCCCATTTGGCCTCTTTCTTGACGATCTTATGATACTTCGGGTTGCCGCTGGCGAGTAAACCGAGCGCGTTGAGCGAGCGGGTGATCGGGTTGCCGCTATAGCCCGGCTGAGACATGCGCTCCGCCAGCGCTTCGCAGCTGGTATCCAGGATCTTCCGCGACTTCGGGCAATCATAAGGTGCGGTCGCGCTGTAGCTCCCAAGCACAGGAAGCGTGACGACCTGCTCCTGAGTCGCGCCGTCGCGCCAGCAGGTCAGCGAGAGCTTGCCGCCGCCCTTTTCCGACTCGGCGGCAGTCAGGGCCTTGCCGAACTCAGTCCGTGGATCGAATGAAAACAACTTGCCGGAAACTCCGAGGATCACGTCGCCGACTTTGAGCACGCCCTCGGCTGGCGACCCCGGATCAACCTTGGTGATGAGGATCTGCCGGGCCAGGGTCGTCTCAAGACCTTGGCAGTAGATCCACCCACGGGCACCCGTTGCCCCGAGGTTCCAGTCGTGAGTCGCGCCCTCGGGAATCGATTCCCCTTTGGTGAAATCCGGATTGGGCAGCGGTTTCGGTGCGGCCACCGTGATGCCCGGCACTACAAGGGCCGCGACTAGCGAGAGAAGGAGCAGATGTTTCACGTCAAGCACTTACAGGAGGGACGATTCGGAACTTGCAGCGTTACCCGCAAAAAACGAAGGATGTCACCTTGAAAATGAGATCCTAGGCATTTTGCGGGCGAGGCGGCGAGTTTGACACCGACGGAAGCTCCGCTCACAAGGGAACCATCCGCTTGAATGCTCTCGCTCCGATGGAGCGAAAAGTAGGGAGCTTCGACCCAGCTCAACGATTCCGCAGTTGCAAGGTGGGGGGCGACGGAGTAAGTCGGACCCGGGATGGATATTAGAAAATATTTCGAGCACTGGGGTATTCGCGTCAACCCATTTCAGGCCGAGGAGGCCAAAAACGACGAGGTTTACCTCGGCAACCTTGCCGAGACGATGACCCATCCCGATTTCGACAAAGTCATCGGAAGCATGCGGGAGGTCAGCACCTCAGTGGTCTTCGGCAAAAAGGGCAGCGGCAAAACGGCGATGCGGCTGCTCATGGAGAATCGCTACAAGGACCACAATGCGCAGCATCCCGAAGAACGTATCCGAGTGATCCGTTACGACGACCTGAATCCAGTAATTGACCGGCTGATGCGGCGTGAGCCTCCAAGGGCTTCCAGCAAGTCGGTGCCGGACTCGTTGCCTAAGCTCCGACTCGTCGATCACCAAGACACCATCTTGTCGATCGGGGTGAGCGAACTGGTCGACGAGATCCTCGCGGACAGCAGCCGGGAGTCCACTCGCAAAGTCCACAGCATGCCGCGCCGCAGTCGTTTTGATCTCGCGTTGCTAGCGGCGCTCTATGACGAACCGGCACGCGGCGATGGTTCCTCACGTCTCGCCAGGCTGCGCCGGCTGACGAAGGTCTCGCCATTCTGGCGCCCCGGTCGGCTGCTTGCGCTTGTCGCGCTTTCGCTGATCGGCCTTGGCGCGGCTTCCATCGCCTATGGCCTGTCTCCTGAGGAGGGCGTCGTCTGGATGCTCGCGATTCCCTCCGCGATGCTGCTGATCGCTTCCCTTGCCGCCTTTATCGGGGCCATCTTCAAGCGCGACCGGATCGGTCGTCGACTCCATCGAGAAATGCGGACCTGTCTCCGGACTGCATGCGAGTGGCGGAAGGTTCTCGGATTTTTTGGCGGCCGGGACCTCTTGTTCTCGCCGCTGCCCCGCGCCGGGGACCAAGAGAGTCGCTACGAACTGACTCAGCGCTTTCAGCGTGTCCTTGAGAACTGGGGGTATCGTAAGGTCGTGGTCATCATTGATCGCGTGGACGAACCTCAGTTCGTCAACAGCGACCCGCGGAAGATGCGGGAACTGATTTGGCCGATGCTTAACAACAAGTTTCTTCAGCAAGAGGCGTTCGCCCTCAAATTCCTGCTCCCCTCCGAACTCGGCGACCAGCTCCAGCGCGAGGACCCGGAGTTCTTCAAGGAGGCTCGGCTCGACAAACAGAACCTGATCAGGCGGCTCGAATGGACCGGCGCCACCCTTTACGACGTCTGCACCCGGCGCTTGAAGGCCAGCCAAGACCCCGCTGCCCAAGCGGAGAAGCTCACAAGCCTCTCGGACCTGTTCGACGACGACGTTTCCTCGACGGACCTGATCAACGCGCTCGATCACATGAAGCAGCCGCGCGACGCTTTCAAACTCCTGTATCAGGTGATCCATGAGCATTGCCTCGACCACCCGGACGACGCACCGGTGTTCCAAATCCCGGCGCTGGTTCTCAACAAGGTCCGTAAGCATCAGACCACCCGTCTGGAGGATCTTGAGAAGGGCATCTCCCCCGGCTAAGATGCTAGGCAACGAGTAAACGCGGCAAAAGAAGAGCATCTCCACAGGAGACTCGCATCCAGCGGGCGGGGCCTCGGCAGGGTGGGGCTGCTTCCGCCGTCTGCGGCTTGCCTACGACTCACCATGGCGGCAGCGTTGATCGCCAAATTCCCATGAAGTCTCCGACTACTCGTGGCGAATTGGGTGTGGCGAGGCAACAAAACCCTCAGCACTGACGGCCTCGAACAACTTTACTGCACCGAAAAAATCCACCTTGGAAAAAACGGTAGCTCGACCAGTTACCGCATCGAAGCCGTCTACACCGGCAACCGCCGCGAGACGCTTTTGAAAGGTCTAACAGACCCTAACCAAGCCCTCACCTGGGAACGTGCCAACTTCGGCGACCTCACCACCGGACTCATCCGCGCCGACCTTCCCTCGGAAGTTTAATAAACTCGATCACCATTCAAGCCGTCACTGCCGTCATCCTCCCGCTTCCGCAATCACCCGGGCCAAAGTTCCAAGCTCCGGAGTCGCGACCCTTTTCAGCTCCGCGTCCTTGTCCAAATCGATGAAGTACAAGCCAAAGTCCGTATTCGGATCGAAGGCGTGACCCCATTCCCGATTCGAGGTAATCGACCACCAGATATAGGCTTTTACCGGCACACGCTTCGCCAGCGCCTGCTCCACTTCCCTCAGGTGAAGCCGCATGTATTCCTCCCTCGAAATTCCACCCGCACTCGGCGGGCAGCCGTTCTCCACGATTAACAAATCCTGATCAGGAAACCACCGGTGAAAACGGCGCAGAGCATGGAACAAGCCCCGCGCCCACACCGGAGCTTTGATAAATCGACCATGTGCCGCCTCCTCTAACAGGCGAAAACGATTCAGCCGCCACGTCGGCAAACCCCAATAATAATCCAGTCCGACAAAGTCCTGCGCCCCGATCGCTTCATCCGGACAAAGTTCCTCCGCCAGCTTCCCTTTGATCCCCAAATACCACCAGTTCGCATTCGCGATCAAACTCGTCGTCCCCCAAAACCTCCACGCCCAATTTAACCAACCCATCTTTGTTTCAAAACGTAAAGCCCCCTGAGGAGTCAACTCCCCACCGACCAAATCCACCTCACCCCGCCCTCTAACAAGTGGCTTCCCCGTCGTAAACTTGAACAGCGCCTCGCTCATCCGCCGATGGCACGCACCCCAATCCATCAGCATCTGCAGCCAGGTCGGAAACCCCGTCACCAGAGGATTCACACCCACCTTCGCCCCCTCTCGTTTTCCCCGGATCACCCGCCGCGCCCGCGCATGAGCACGGAAAAGATTCGGCACCAACTTCCCCACGGCCGCCGCCTCCGCATCCACCGATGAACCCTGCGGCAACCCAGGCGGCATAAAATAGCGATTCTGCCACCACGGCTTGATGTAGCCAAAAGTCAGCTGGCTCGGCTCATTGAATGTGATCCACCAATCCACCAGATCGCCCATCCCTTCCGCCACCTTCTCCGCATACCTCGCAAATAGATCCGGAAACTCGTCACCAATCATCCCCCCATAATCCCGCTCAAGCCACACCGGCCAGACAAAGTGATGCAAGGTCACCATCACCTCCATCCCATGCGATCTCACACACCCCGCGACCCTCCGATAATGCCCCAGCGCCTCATTATCGAAACTTCCGCACTCCGGCTCCATCCGGGCCCACGCGACTGAAAATCGAAACAACTTACAACCCATCGCCGCCGCATTCGCGATGTCCTCTTCGTACCGATTCCAAAAATCCGTCGCCCGCCCCCGCGGCGTCAGCCGCTGCGTCCGTTCCCACAAATCCCACACATCCTCCCGCGCCGAATCGTGGGCTTCCACCTGATGATCCGCATTCGCCGTGCCGAAAAGAAAACCCGTGGGAAAGCCCATGCGCCTCCAACCTATTCATGATCCCCACATGTCAAAGCCAAACCCGTGACGAAGCTTCCACGCTTCGCCTCACCACCACCACCGATGATCACCCCACCAAACCCGAAGCGGCGGACTAACCAGCAAGCACCTCCAGCATTCCTGGCAAACTGACAGCCTCGATTCCATCTCCTAGCGAGAAACTCGATGGATCTCATCAAGAATCACCAACTTGTCCCGATGACGCGACAAGTAATCCGCCGGGGCGCTCCACTTGGCCAAATCTGCCGGATGGTCTAAATCCAGATACATGATCCCATGGACCTACGCCCAATCAGGGCGCTCGGCTTCAAAAGCCACCTGCTCACCCGTGCGCGGGTGCACGAAGGACAGCTTCCACATGTGAAGTCGGATCGCTGGAGCATCCGTATCGAAGGCCCGCGTCTCATCTGGCAAGCGGCCACGAACGAACTCAGGCTCCCCCACAACTGGAAATCCAAGGCGGGAAAGATGAATTCGGATTTGATCCGTGCAGCCCGTTCCCGGCACCGCCTCAAGCAAAGCCGTCCCATCATCTCGATACTCCAGAACTTTGAAATCCGTGCGCGATGGCAGAACGACCTCATCTTCACCCTCCCTTGGCTTGGACTCACAAGGGATTGGCGAGTCACAGAAAAAATGATCCTGCCCCGGCTGACCGGTCACCAACACAAGAAACACTCTCTCCGCATCGCCTTCGATCAACTGCCGCTTGAGCACCCGACAGAGATGCCTCGTCCGGGCGAAGACCACCAAACCCGTCATGCTCGTCTCCAACTGATTCACTGCCCGGGGAACATGCGGCAGCTCACACACTTGGTTCATCAGATACTGCAGCGTGTTGCGATGAAAGGGCCCAAATTCAGCCATCGGAAGCGGTGCCGGTTTCCGCACCACGATCAAAGCATCGTCCTCGTAAATCACCCGAATGTCCGCAGACACCCACGGCTCCGCTTTCGGCGGAAAAATCTGAATCACCCTCTCACCCGCACGCACGACATGATCCTTTGCTCTCGCCACCCCGCGGTAAGTCACAAAGCGTCCCGCAGCGCACCACTCCTCGAGTTCCAGCGGAGGAACTTGCGGAAACAAATCAATCAGCGTTTCTAACAACTCCCGTTTGTCATGACTCGCCGGAACGGTCATCGCTCGCCGATTCTCCTGCGCCACCGAGCCAGGCAAAGGATCGCACAGCGCCTGCAGCTTCGCCTGCCGTGAAGCAACGCGCTCCGCAAGCTTGTCAGCTTCGTCAACATGGCAATGCGGACAGCTCACGCCCTTCACATATCTCGGATCCTCCTGTTCTTTGCGATTGAGCGGTGCCTGACAGGCGAAACAAACCGCGTGATCGCTTTCATTCAACCCGGGGTCCACGCCCACCCGTTGATCAAAGACAAAACAATCCCCATCGTAGTGCTCGCCACCACATTCCTCGAAGTATTTCAGAATGCCCCCATCAAGCTGATAGATATTCTTGAAGCCCTCCATCTCCATGAACGGCCCCGCCTTCTCGCAGCGAATCCCACCCGTGCAAAACATCACCACCGGCTGCTCCTTCAGCTCCTCCGGCAGCTTCCTTACCGCATCGGGAAATCCACGGAAGGTCTTGATGTCAGGATCGATCGCCCCCTTGAAAGTCCCGAGCTTCACCTCGTAGTCGTTGCGCGTATCGAGCAGCGTCACTGGCTTCCCTTCATCCAGCCACCGCTTCAGCTCCTTCGCCGTGATTTTCGGCGAAGTGTAATCCGCCGGACGCACCGTCTCGACCCCGAAGGAAATGATCTCCTTCTTAATCCTCACCAGCATCCGGTTGAACGGCTGGGAGTCGCTCAAACTCACCTTCGGCGTCAGCCCCTCCAGTCCACGAATCGAACGGAGTTTCTCAAGCAAGCGATCGATCGACTCCCCCGCCCCAGCCACGAACAAATTAATGCCCTCAGCACTCAGCAAAATCGTCCCCTTCAACTCCCACTCCTTGCAAGAAGTCAAAAGCTCCTCACGCAGCGATTTTAAGCCGGAAAGCGGAGCGAAAAGGTAGGTGGAAATGTTGGTGACCGCAGACACGACAAATTGACAACACGCGAGACGCCCCGAAGCAAGCGAATCGCCACTCTCTCTTCTACTCGGTCTGCTCGCCGGAAACCCCGCAAAGTCGTTGAATCTCCGCGCCAAGTCCCCGCTTTCACCTCTGAAAATGACCATGCTCAAGCCCATCCCGTTCTTGCCAAGTGCCCGGCTCTCTCCTTCACTCCGCCTCCGGCCATGGCCCTTATTGTCCAAAAATTCGGCGGAACCTCCGTCGGCACCATCGATCGCATGCGCAACGTTGCCGCCCGCATGAAGCGTACCCGCGACGAAGGCAACCAAGTCGTCGCCGTGGTCTCCGCCATGTCCGGCGTCACCGACAAGCTCATTGGCATGGCCAAGGAATTCGGCGACTCGCCGCCCGAACGAGAACTCGACGTGCTCCTCGCCACCGGCGAACAGCAATCCATCGCACTCGTTTCCATGGCTCTCCACGAGATCGGTGTCAAAGCCCTCTCCGTCACCGGTCGCCAAGCAGGCATCCGCACCTCCGGCAGCCACACCCGCGGCCGCATCGAAGGCATCGACCCCGAGTTCATGAAGAAGTCGCTCGAAGAGGGGCACAGCCTCGTTGTCGCCGGCTTTCAGGGCGTCACCCTCGATGGCATGATCCACACCCTCGGTCGTGGTGGTTCCGACCTCACCGCGATCGCCGTCGCCGCAGCTGTAAAAGCCGACGTCTGCCAGATCCTCACCGACGTCGATGGCGTTTACACCTGCGACCCGCGCGTCGTCAAAAACGCCCGTAAGCTCCCTGAAATTTCCTACGATGAAATGCTCGAACTCGCCTCATCCGGGGCGAAAGTCATGCAATCGCGTTCCGTCGAATTCGCCAAAAAATACGGAGTCGTTTTCGAAGTCCGTTCCTCACTCAATGATAACCCGGGCACCATGGTGCTCGAAGAACATCCTGCTATGGAAAACGTCGTCATCCGCGGAGTCTCAATCGAACGCTCCCAAGCCCGCGTCACCATCACCAATATCCCCGATGAACCCGGCATGTCCGGCAAGATCCTCGGTGCCCTCGCTGACGCCGAGATCAACATCGACATGATCCTGTCGAACACCGCCAGCGACGGCATGGCCCGCCATTCCTTCACCATGCACTCGAACGACCTCGGCCGCGCCCAAGCCGCGCTCAAGCCCGTGCTCGCCGAAATCAGCGAAGGCACCAAGGTGGAAACCGAAGCCGGCATCGCCAAACTTTCCTGCGTCGGCATCGGCATGCGTTCCCACTCCGGCGTCGCCGCCACCATGTTCAAGGCCCTCGGCGTGGTCGGCATCAACATCGGCATGATTTCCACCTCGGAAATCAAGATCGCCGTTACTGTCGACGAGACCCGCATCGAAGACGCCGCCCGCGCGGTCCACGACGCCTTTCACCTCGACCAGGCCCCCGTCTGAGCGCAGCGAAGCCAGCTTTTTGGGGCAACGAGCTCATTTGCTGATTGGAATCGTCTGCAAATGGCGTTGTAAGCAAGGAATGAACGAACCCATTTCACGACGCACTGGCATCAAGCTCATCACCGCAGGCACCCTGATCGGGTTTGGAGGTCGCAGCGGATTCGCGGCGGAAAGCGTGCCCACGGCTGATGCTTGGGCGAAGACCCACGACCGCGTCTTCCTCGGCGGAAACTTCTGGGCCAACCCGATGGAGGACTGGAAGGTCAGTGAGGGTGGCGCGGAGTGTATCAGCACGGGGCCGCAGCGGAGCGTGCACTCGTTGACCCATCAACTGACGAAGCATGGAGGCTTCGAAATGGGCGTCACTCTTCAGCGCATCGGAAACCCCGAAAAGGACACCGGGGCAGGCTTCCGGATCGGGATGAAAAGCGAACTCAACGAGCACAAAAGTAATTGTTTCGTGACCAGAGGCTTGGTCGCGGGATGGCGGGGAAATGAGCTGGTCCTTGGGAAGAACAAGACCCCGCTTCGGGTTGCGGGCGACAACAAAAAGTTGGGCCTAGTGCTCAAGGGCATTCCTCAGGGCGACAAGTGCCAGCTAACACTCACCGCTTTGTCTCCGGGATCAAACCATGAATTGGGTTCGGTCAAAGCCACGGTTCCTTTCTCAGAGATTCGTGGCAACGTTTCGATCGCCAGCAATCTTACCGCGGGGGGCTCCCACGGCAACAACGCCGGCAAGGACGGCGTGCGCTACCGTTTCTCGAACTGGACCCTTGGAGGCGAGGCATTCACCGTGACACCAGAAAATCGCTTTGGTCCGATCCTTTGGTCGATGTATTCGCTCAGCGACTCACGGAGTGACGAGGGCTTCGTGATGAAGATCAGCGCGCTGACCGGACCGATGGGGCCGAAGGATCATCAGAACGTCGAGCTCCACATCAAGAAAGACGGTGCGTGGAAATCGCTCGGCGAAGCGAAGCTCGATCCGGACGCCTGGGTCGCCACTTTTCGCATTCCAAATTGGAATGAAAAGGAGGCCACACCCTATAAACTTGTCTATCGTGAAAAGCATCGCGATGGCAGCCAGACGCCGGACGAGTGGACCGGCACGATCAGGGCGAATCCCGAGGGTCGACCGCTGCGCATGGCGGCACTGACATGCCAGAATGACATAGGATTTCCCTATGAACCGGTGACGGAAAACATCCGTAAGCTCGATGCCGATCTGCTCTTTTTCTCGGGCGATCAGATTTATGAAGCGCACGGTGGTTTCGGGATCATTCGGGACCCGGCCGATCGCGCGATTCTCAACTACTTGCGGAAGTATTATCAGTTTGGCTGGTGCTTCCGTGAATCGATGCGGAACAGTCCGACGCTCTGCTTGCCCGACGATCACGACGTTTTCCAAGGCAACATCTGGGGCGAAGGGGGAGCGGCGATGAAGACTGGCGGAAACTCCGGAGCTTCATCGATGGGCGGCTATACCGAACCGGCACGCATGGTCAATGCCGTTCATAAGACCAACTGTGCACACCATCCCGACGCTTATGATCCAACACCCGCCAAGCAGGATATCAGCGTTTACTATGGCGACATGGTTTACGGGGGTGTCAGCTTTGCGATCCTAGCGGACCGCCAGTGGAAGAGTGGACCTGATCGCGTGAATACCGGGGGAGGCCGCAGGGATCACGTGACAGATCCGGATTTCGATACCGCGTCACTTGATAAGCCGGGACTCGTGCTTCTCGGCGAGCGTCAGGAAGAGTTTCTCAAGAAGTGGGCCGACGACTGGCGTGGCCACAGCCTCAAGGCGGTAATCAGTCAGACGGTCTTCTCCGGCATGGCGACTCATCACGGTGGCTATGATGGCTATCTCAAGGGTGACCTCGATTCTGGTGGTTGGCCGCAAACGCCGCGCAATCGGGCGATCGATATCATGCGTCCCTCGATGGCTCTTCACATCAATGGTGATCAGCACCTAACAATGCTCAGCCAGTATGGGGTCAAGGCACAACGTGATAGCAACTGGTCCTTCTGCACTCCTGCCATTTCTGTCGGCTACCCGCGCTGGTGGCGGCCGGATGAAGTGGGCATGCCTCACGAAAATCGACCCAAGCATGGTCGTGCGTTTACTGGAGAGTATCTCGATGGCATGGGCAACAAAGCTTACGTTTATGCAGTTGGAAATCCGATCGCGAGTAAGTCGAAACACCGCTATGAGCGAGCCCATGAGAAGGGAAGTGGTTTCGGTTTTGTCACCTTCGATACCGAGAAAAAGACCTACTACCTCGAGTCCTTCCGTTTCAATGTCGATGCGACCGACGGCAAGCCTGAGAATCAGTTCCCCGGCTGGCCGGTGACGATTCATCAGAAGGAGAATCGGGGTGAGAACGTGTTAGAGTAGCAATCAAACGCCAGCAATATCGCACCTGGGAACTCCCAAGGAAATAAATCCCGGGTGAAATGAGTCGTTTGAATCTGCTTCTGACCGATTCTAGCCCGCTTATAAGGCGCTCGCTGATTTCGAAGAAAGTTAATTTGGGGCTTTCTTAAACAGGGTGCGGGGCCCCATAAGCATCAAACTGGCTGTTTACGCCATTAAGCCAATGCTAACACGACGAATGACTCCAATTTCTCTCAGGGAGGCGACAAGGATGCCGCGCAGTCTCACCACGCAGTGTTTCCTCACCCTGTCCGGCCTCGCATGGTTGCTAGGAATCCCGGCCGCACACGCCGATCCGGTAATCAGCAATATTGAACTTGGGCCCACCCTTGTGACGCTTACCTTCAGCGACAACGGCCATGTATGGGCTGGCGTTCTCAGCAGCGGGCTGGTTGATCGAAATTTCGGATTGGAGCGAATTCGTGCCGAATCAGGGGCACTCCCGTGAGATCGTCAACGCGGTCCGCCTCGCGCTCTATCCTCCCTTTGATGCCACGCGGACGGACATCGTAAATGGGAGCGCCCCGTTCCGCTACAAATACCTCCTCTACAATCATGAGGGCGCGGATATCACTCAGGATTTCGACAACATCGACCAGTGGTTCGGTGAGGCTCAAAAGAAGATCATCTTCGGCGACCCGGATGCGGTTCCTCCCATTCCCCAGGTAAGCAGGGAAAACTCCGCCACCCAACCACGTCATTTACCTCCGGAACTGAATGAGGGAATGGGATTGAACTACCGCGCTCCTCTTCGTCGCTTGCTTGTGCCGGCTCTGTCCGCTCCGTCGGCCTCGTATGTCGTTCTTATTCATCAGCTG
>Ga0100401_1001153_pt1 | contig 21581 bp, 35 predicted proteins | sample CryGeymeta201525_FD_80421 | JGI IMG/M metagenome (GOLD analysis project Ga0100401, IMG submission 80421) | Groundwater microbial communities from Crystal Geyser aquifers in Utah, USA - Crystal Geyser metaG 2015-25 | ecosystem: Environmental > Aquatic > Deep subsurface > Groundwater | place: USA... | reverse complement strand
GTCATTATCTACTACTTCCGACGTAATTCATGCACAGCATCACCTGCGCCTGCCGGAAGCTGCCGCTCCCTGCATAAAGGAATCTATTAGGGAAGCCCCTTCACGCCGGGATGTCCCCACCGGTGTCCAAATTCCGTGAAATGCGCCATTCGCAACTTCCCACATAACGGGCGCTCCGGACGTTGACTCCGGTTGCCCGGGAAATGGCTGCATCCCGCTTGGAATCAAGGTTTCTGCTCCTCTGGCGTGTCGCCGGAGGCCCTCCCCTGGAACGGGAAGTCCGCTTCCACACTTCCCGTCGCTGGCGGGCCGACTTCGCCCACCTGCCGACCCGCACCCTGATCGAAATCGAGGGCGGCATCTTCATGCGCAAGGGCGGCCGGCACAACCGGGGCACCGGCTACGCGAAGGATGCCGAGAAGTATCTCGAAGCCGCACTGGAGGGCTGGACCGTCCTGCGGCTGACCGAGCCTCAGCTCGAAATCGACTTCATCGAGCGGATCGTCGGCTGGATCAATACTCTTCCGGCAGCATGATGCAGGTGCTGGACCTATCAGCCTCGGTGATGATGTAAATCCGGCGACCCCCATCGAGCTTGTAGTGGCTCAAGATACGGTCGCCGTGAATCAGGGCGTCCTCGTTCGCATGCTTGTCCTCGTCGCAGAGGTCGCCCCAGTCGCCGCAGTGGTGGCGGCGCATGTAGGGGGCCAGATCGATGCCGAGTGCCAGGGCTCCGGGCGTGGCGACGGTCCTCCCGACCGGGAAGCGCGGTTCCATGATGCGGTAGGCCATGGCGGATCAGTGGTTGGAGGTTCCCCATTCCGGATGGCGCTCGCCGGTCGCGATCAGCCCCGAGGCGAGCAGGTCCTCGACCAGTGCCTCGGGCGGCCACGGGCGGTGCGGTTTGCCGGTTTGGATCTTCGCCGCCCTGGCGGTGGCCCGGCAGTAGGACGGCAGGTCGTTCTCCGGGTTGAAGCTGTCGGCCCGGAGCTGGTTCATGAGATCGGTCGGATCGGCGGCCGTGAAGCTCGCCCCGTCGATCATGTGGTATGTCGTGTTCATGGTTTCGTTTTGCATGGTGGAAATCAGGCCGCGAGCTTCTTCGCCCGTGCGTTGTAGAACTTCGTCAGGCCCTTGGCGCCGACCGCCTGGAAGAACCACTTCATGCGGCTCATCCCGAGCCCGGTGTCCTCCGGGCGGTTGCGGACGGCGGCGGCCGACTCCGCTGCGTCGAACAGGCGGGCCATCAGGCGAACCCAGTTGGTGATCTTCTCGGGGTTGGTGGTGCCCGAGTGGTGGCGGACCTCCAGCGTGCGGTGGCGGAAGTAGGAATGGATGTTGAGCTTCCGGTAGCGGCAGGGGTAGAGCGCCCTGATGTCCTCAACGCTGCGGCAGGCGTCGATCTTCTGGAACATCCGGGAGCATAGTCCGCGGTGGTCGCCGGCCCCGAACGGTTCGTAGGGCAGGTTGGTCTGGCAGTAGGTGTTGGCGTTGCCCCGGCGGGATGGCGGCTGCAAGGAATCGAGCACGTCCTCGAACTTCAGCCAGAGCTTGAAGAGGTTCTTGATGGCCTTGAGGCTCATCCGGCTGGCGTCGAAGTGGACGTGGAATCCGCACTTCCGGTTCACCTCGGCACCGGCGGCTTCGAGCGCGGCGGCGGCGGTCCGGACTTCATCCAGACCGGCCTCGCCTTCGAGGACCGGGGAGACGAGCTCGTATCCGCATGACCCGTCGCTCACGACCTTCCAGTGAGGAGTGACCCGGTGGGTGTATGCCTCGTATTCGACCGGCAGACCTGACGCCCGCAGGCAGTTCATGACCTGGTCGGTGGAAACGGTGGAGAGGAACTCGATCTCGACTCCGAAGCGGCGGGACATCAGCGGCGTTGTCATATGTATCATCTGCCAGATCGACACCTCACGTCCATGGCTTTCTGTCCCCGCTGACAAAAAGACGGATGCCGCCGGATTGGCACGCATCGTGTGACTCAGGACGCGTGCCACCATGTCATCTTTCGGAGATATGATAACTCCGACAGAAAGACGAAAAAAGACATGGACTCAACCAATCAGACTGGCAGATGAGGGACGATGAAAGCAAACAGCCCATCCATCGAGGCCCACGGAGTCAAAGGCATGAACTCCACCCCCTGGCGCAGGAAATTCAAGAGCGTCGAAGCACTGAACGCATGGATCGAAAAGAACGACGCCGAGGTTCACGCAGTCCGTGAGATCAAACCCGGCGAAGAGACCTCCCGCTGAAATCCAACCATCAACAATCCAGAGAGATGACCAAAGGAAAAAGCAAAGCTGAAACCCGCCGCCGCCTGCGCAAGCGCGGCACAGGCGGAAGCACCAAGATGCTCGGGAAGCTGACCCGCTACAACTACGGCACCGGCCCCAAGACCAAGAACGGCGCTCGCCCGATTCGTGGGGACGACACCGAGACAGAACTCCGCTGACACCCCTCACCCACCAACGAGATCCATGAAACCTGAATCCGACATCCTCAACAAGGTCCGCAAGCTCCTCCGCCTGGCCGACAAGTCCCGCGGTGCCACCGAGAACGAAGCCAAGGTGGCGCTCTCCAAGGCGCAGGAGTTGATGACCCGCCACAACATCGACTCCGCCCTGCTCCGCATCGAGGCCGGCGAGAAAGCGGGCATCGACGTCACCAAGGGCAACTACGACCTGCCCAAGACCCTCAACCCGGCGGACATGCTGATCCTGTCCCTGCTCCAGTCCCACTTCAACGTGCGGGTGATCCTGATGTCCGGGGGGCGCAAGACGGCCATCGACATCATCGGGGCCCCCGAGGACGTGGACTTCGCGATCTACGCCCTGTCCTTCCTGCGGGAGACCTTCTTCCGCTGTTGGAACGAGTTCAAGAAGACCGCGTGGAACCCGGACCGGGCGTCCTACTACCGGGGCCTGCGTGACGGCATCCACGTCGAACTGACCGCCGCGAAGAAGCGGGCCGAGGATTCCTACGGCGACGGTGCCCGCCAGACCTACGCGCTGGCCGTGGTCGACCAGAACGCGGCGATCACCCGCTACGTCGACGAGCACTACGGGAAGGTCGGCACCCGCCGCACCCGCCGCCGCCAGGTTGATTCGGCGAGCTACTTCGCCGGGGAAACCAAGGGCCGGACGATCCGCATCAACCGCCCCCTCACCGACAGCCAGTCATGAGCACGACCTCCGAAGCCATCGCCGTCGTCCGGGTCGCCCATGCCGTCGCGGAAACCATCCGTGAACTCGGCCAGGTGCCCAGCGGCCACCTCTACGCCCGCCTGATGGGCGTCATGGAACTCCACCAATACGAGCAGGTCATCGGCCTTCTCGTGGATGCCCGCCTCGTCGAGCGGGACCGCAGCCATCTCCTCCGCTGGATCGGACCAGCGGCCAACCCGAAACCAACAGAACAATGAATGCCATGAACATCCCCGACGCGCTGCTCGAAGCGGCGTCCAAACTCGAACGCAAGGGCTACCGCTTCGTGCGGGTCGCCCCGAACGGACCGGACCCCGAACTCGGCTACACGGTCTACCTCTGCAAACGGACCCGGACCGGCCTGCAGCTCGCTCAGGTTGAGATGGACGGCGACGGAAACATCACCACCCACCGCTGACCACCATGACACGGACCGAAGCCCGCGAATGGATGATCCGCCACTGGTCGGCGGACGACGACGGCACCGACCTCGACTTCGACACCCTCGTGGAAGCCTACCTGGCGACCTTCGACCGGATGCCCGGCGAGGACGAGGACGCGTTCGGTGCCCTCAAGGTCCACATCCTTCCCACCCTCACCTCCAACGAAACCAACGAACCCGCTCACTGAGCACCACCACCATGGATAAACTGTACTACATCGTCTGCGAAGACAACGAGACCACCCTGTTCGAAGGCCGCTACCAGGGACGCACCCGGGGAGCCGCCCTCAAGTTCCTGAAACAGTCCCTCGGGCGCAAGAGCCTCAACGGACTGGTCTTCACCATCACCGAGATCCCGGTCCCGCTGATCCGCGAGATCGTCGCCGAGATCCTCGCTGGCGGCGACGGCACCGGTGCGGCGAACGTCGTGCCGATCAAGGCCCCGGAACCGAAACCGGACCCGGGACGCTACGACGCATTCGCCGAGTCAGCTGAGCCCGCCTCACCGCCCGCGGAAGACCCGGCACCCGCCGCCAAGAAACCGTCGAAGAAGAAGCCCGCCGCCAAGGTCGGCAATCCCGGATTGGGCGACGATCTCTGGTCGCAGGCCCGGGCCTTCTGGATGGAATGCCGGAGCATCAAGCAGACCGCCGAGAAGTTCGGCCTGTCGCCCAACAGCGTCAAAACCCGCGCCCGCCGCGAGAACTGGAGGGAGGAGGCATGAGCGACTGGACGCCCAAGGTCGGCGACGGCGCCACCGTCTGCCACTACTCCGACCGGACCGCCTGCACGGTGATCAAGGTCAGCGCGAGCGGGAAGACGATCCACCTGCGGGAGGACGTCGCCACGCTCGACGGCTGGAAGCCCGAGATTGTCCCGGGCGGATTCGCCGGCCACTGCGTGAACAACGCCAGCCAGCGCTACGCCTACCGCCCGAATCCGGAGGGGTGCGTCCACCGCGCATCCCTCCGGAAGGACGGCCGCTACCGGACCACCAACAACGAGCGGGTGATCCCCGGTCGCCACCACTTCCACGACTACAACTTCTGATGAAGGTGGAGGTCACACGCTACCGAAAACCCGATGGCTACGCCTCGCGCTACTGGGCGGTCTTGATCGACGGCGAACTCCTCGCCGTGACGGTCTACCGCAAGGGCGCTGAGGCGGTCGCCAGGGCTCTCACCAATACCAACCACGATTCCCATGGCACGACCCTTCAAGATACTGCCGACCCCGGCACCGGACCCGACAACGCCTCCCCTGGCGTGGCGTCCTACCGGACCCGATGACCTGTGCGGTCCCGCCGCCACGGTCGCCCGCCGCATGGTCGCCAAGGCCCGCCGCCTCAACGCCGATCCGAGCGTCCCGATGAAGCTCCTGCTCTACGGGCCGCCGGGTGTCGGGAAAACCAGCATCGCCGACATGGTTGCCGCGGAACTGGCCGGCTGCCCGCTGGCCATCGAGGAATTCAACGGCAAGCTGGTCACCGTCGAGGTGGTGAAGCAGTGGATGTCCTGCCTCAGCACCGGGTCGCTCTTCGGGGTCTACTCGGTCAAGATCATCAACGAGCTGGACCGCTGCACCCGCGACGCGCAGGACCTCCTGCTCAGCTACCTCGATCGCCTGCCACCGGGCCGCGCCGTGATCGGCACGAGCAACCTTCAACTCGACCTGCTCACCGAGCGGTTCCAGACCCGCTTCCAGTCGATCAAGCTCGGGGCCCCGACGACCGAGGAAATCGCCGACCTGCTCCGAAGCCAATGGCCGGTCGATGAAGCGACGGCGCTGCGGATCGCGGTCGGCAGCGGAGGATGCGTCCGGGCCGCGCTCGCCGATCTCGAAAGCTGGCTCGATGTCGGTGGGTGTTGACACCACCGGAACCGGCAATGGCCGATGATCCCAAAGCCCGCACCCTCGCCAACGGCATCGAGGTTTGGTGCAGCTTCGACAAGCTGGTCCCGGTGGGCGAACTGAAGCCCAATCCGCGCAACCCGAACACCCACCCGCAGCGCCAGGTCGAGTTGCTCGCCAAGAACATCCGCTACTTCGGATGGCGCCATTGCATCGTGGTCTCGAAACGTAGCGGGTTGATCGTGTCCGGTCACGGTCGGCTCATGGCCGCCAAACACCTCGGAGTGGAGGTTGTGCCCGTCGACTACCAGGACTTCAACGACGAGAACGACGAACTCGCCGTGCTGGTCGCCGACAACCGCCTCGCCGAACTCTCGACCGTCGACCTCAACGAGTTGGAGAAGATCGCGGGCGAATGGAAGGCGACCGACTTCGACACCATCCTCGCCGGCTTCGAGCCCGCCGACCTCGACGCGCTCCTGAATCCGGATGCCGACGAGGAGGATGACGAGGACGACGACCGGCACGACAAGGAACTCGACAAGAGCGAGGTCACCGTCGCGGTCGGGCTCTACCGGTTCCGCATCAGCCAGGATGATTTCGTCGCCTGGTGCGACCGCGTGAAGCAGGACGCCGGCTTCGACAAGGACTCGGTGATTCAGGAAATCCGCAACCGTCTCGACCTGTGAAGATCACCCTCGAACCGATCGACGCCATCCGGCCCTCGACCTACAACCCACGCTCCGCGGTCCCCGAGCGTCTCGACCTCATCGAGCTCTCCCTGCGGAAGCTCGGCTTCATCGCCCCGATCTTCGCCGACTCGGACGGCGAGATCCTTTCCGGTCACCAGCGTCACCTGGTCGCCGAGCGGATGGGAGCCACGCATGTCCCGGTGTTCCGGACCAAGGCGCTCGATCTCGACCAGCGCAAGGCACTCAACATCGTCTTCAACCGGGCGACCAACGACTTCGACTTCCACCACACCCCCGGCAAGGTGACCGCCGAACTGGAGTCGCTCGACATCCAGGCGCTTGCCGCCCGCATCCCCGACAAAGAGGTCGGCGGCGACGGCTTCCTGCGCTGCCTCAAGCCTGCGGAGGTGCCGGTGAAGGACCTCTGCCGCGCCAATGCCGGCCGCTGGATCCAGTATGCCCGCAACCTTGCCCGGACGCTCCACCGCCACGGCATCCTGATGCCCATCGTCTGCCGCGAAGACCTCACCGTCATCAACGGCATCGGCCGTCTCGAAATGCTTGCCGAGAAGAAGGTCGTCGATGCCCCGGTCGTGTTCGTCACCGAGGACGAGGCCGAGTTCGCCCGGGCCATGATGAACCTGCTGTCGATGGACTTCGACATCCACACCCGCTACGCCGACATGCTCCGGTTCAACTCGTTCCGGCGGGCGCGGCGGGTCCGGCGGGAACTCGGAAACGGCTTCATCTTCGCCACCCACGGAGCGAAGCCGTGCCACACCTTCGACATCGGCAAACCCGCCGACCGCGCCCGCTGGATCAAGGAACATGGGACCAGCATTCTCGACTTCGGGGCCGGCCACCTCACCGAAACGTTCCTCCTTCGCCAGCAGGGCATCGACTGCACCCCGTTCGAGCCCTACCGCTTGGGGCCCGGCGGCATCAACAAGACCGAGAGCGTCGAGTTGACCCGCGAATTCCTCGCCCAGGTCGCCGCGGGCAAGGAGTGGACCAGCATCTTCATCGCCAGCGTCCTGAACTCGGTGCCGTTCCGCGAGGACCGCGAGCACATCGCCTGCCTCTGCGCCGCCCTGTGCAAGCCGTTCACCAAGGTCTATGCCTGCGCGTCCTCGGCCGGTGAGTCGGGCTGGCGGCAGGTCAACGGCAAGGCGTTCATGAACGAGAGCAACGCCGGGAACATCGCGTTCCGCCTCGACTACGAACCGGGCATCCGGATCGGCGACTTCCAGGACAAGCCGAAGGTCCAGAAATACCACACCATCCCCGAGTTCCGCGACCTGTTCGGCCAGTTCTTCCGATCGGTGAAGGTCGACGACTTCTCGAACAACATCAACGCCGCCTGCGCGTCGGCCAGACCCGTCGATCCCGCGAAACTCCGCGCCGCCATCGAGTTCGAGTTTGACCTGCCGTATCCGGACGGCACCCGCATGGATCTCGTGCAATGCGCCATGGACGCCTTCTCCCAACGTCTTCAGACTGACCTGCTATGACTGCCGCTCCCGCCGACCCCGCCAAGATGGTGATCCTCCTCGACCTGAACTACACCTTGGTGGCGAACAACCCGGCCCGCGGCACGACCCCGACGCGCATGGAGGCGCGCCTCGCCGCCGAGGAATACCGCCAATGGCTCGTCGAGTTGGTCCGGCCGCATACCGTGATCCTGATCACCGCCCGACCGGCGACCTGGATGATGAGGACGCTCGACCGGATCGAGGAGAATACCGGATGGCGGCCTGACGACGCCTGCTTCGCCCCAAAGGGCTGGTGGAATCCGCCGGCCATCAAGGAGCACCTGCTCCGGAAGGACATCTTCCCGGTCCACGGCGAGGACGCCCGCTACATCGCCATCGAGAGCAATCCACGGACCCGGGAGATGTACGCCCGTTTCGAGATCCCGTGCTTCTGGGTGACGGAGGAAGGCACCTGCCTCACGGAGGGGACGCGGATCGTGAAGCGCCTGCCGCGTTGACACCCGCGACGCGGGCATGAGCGAGCACGACCACGTCATGCCCAACGGTCCCTGGCAATTCGACCGCGAGGTGACCGCCGCCTTCGACAACATGCTCCAGCGGTCGATCCCCCAGTATAACGCGATGCGGATGGTCACCTTCGAGGTCGGCCGGCGCTTCGTCAAACCGGGGACCGCGATCATCGACATGGGCTGCTCGCGGGGAGAGGCACTGGTCCCGTTCGTCTCCATCTTCGGCGCGGAGAACGACTACATCGGCCTGGAGATCAGTGAGCCGATGATCGAGGCGGCCCGCGAGAAGTTCGCGAAGCACCCGCACGGCGACCGCGTCACCATCCAGCCTGCCGACCTGAGGCACGAGTTCCCCGGCGTGATCTCCAGCGTCGTGCTCTCCGTGCTCACCCTGCAGTTCACCCCGATCGAATACCGCCAGCGGATCATCCGACGGGTGTTCAACTCGCTGGCTCCAGGCGGTGCCTTCATCCTGGTCGAGAAGGTCCTCGGCGCGACCTCCGAACTCGACGACGCATTTGTCGACCTGTTCCTCGCGATCAAGAAGCAGAACGGCTACTCGGAAGCCGAGATCGACCGCAAGCGGATGTCGCTGGAGGGCGTGCTGGTCCCCGTCACCGCCCGCTGGAACGAGGACCTGCTCCACGAGGAGGGCTTCCGCTCGGTGGACTGCTTTTGGCGGCACCTGAATTTCGCCGGGTGGATCGCGGTGAAACCATGAGCAAGCGACGACCGCCCGAGGAAACCCGTCCAACGCTCGACCCGGAGGTGGCCGAGAAGATCCTCGACGCCGACTTCCAGAACATCGTCAAGAAGGTCGCCGCCGGGAAGCCCCTCACCGTTGCCGAGCGTGCCCGGATCGAGTCCCGGGCGGCCGGGAGCGCGGAGACGCTGGCCTACGCGAAGAACCTGGTCGAACTGGCGGCGATCCTCGGCGTCACGCGCCGCACGCTGGGCAACTGGCAGAAGATGGACGGTGCTCCCAAGGCATTGTCGAATGGCATGTGGCCGGTCGCCGACTGGCGTGAGTTTGTCAGGATTCGCGGGCTGAAGATTGGCAGGACGCCCGCAGGCCGGGAGGAGGCATTGAAAGCCCGGAAGCTCCTGGCCGAGGTTGAGGAACGGGAGCTGCGGATCGCCGTCAAGAAGGGCGAATACGTGCCGCTCACGAAGGTCCGGGAGGAGTGGATCGGGCTGGTGGCCCAGGCGACCTCGGTGCTGCGGGCAAAATTTGAATCGGAACTCCCTCCCGTGCTTTCGGGCATGGATGCAACCGGCATCCAGCGGGAATGCCGCAAGGCGATTGATGAGGTCCTGCGCTGCCTCCACGAGTCATGAAGGCGCTGCACGACATCTGGCGCGAGGCGTGGCAGCCGCCTGACCGTCGCCCCCCTTGGGAATGGTGCGAGGAGCATGTCGACGGCATCCCGTATTCGCCGAACCCGGGACGCTTCCGCTCGGAGAACTCTCCCTGGATCCGCGAGGTCATGGAGGCCATCGTCGATCCGCGCATCCGGCTGGTCTCGATCATCGCCTCGGTCCAGTCGTCGAAGACCACCGCCCCCGAGCTGACGCTCTGCTACATCATCTCGAACCTTCCCGGACCGGCGTTGTGGCTCGACCAGACCGACGAGGACGCCCGCGACTACTCGGAAGCCCGCCTGCAGAAGCTCTTCGACCAATGCCCGCCGGTCGCCCGCCTGATGCCCACCGGCATCCACCGTCACAAGCGGAAGAACAACGCGATCCACTTCACCAACGGCATGGTGCTCTGGATTCTCGGGGCGCACAACAAGACGAACCTCCAGCGCCGGTCGATCCGCTGGCTGGTCGGTGATGAAACGTGGCGCTGGCCCGAGGGACACATGGCCGAAGCCGAGGCACGGGTCACCGCCTTCGGATGGCTCGGCAAGTGCATCTTCATGAGTCAGGGCGGCGAGGAGGACGACGACACCCATCGGAAGTTCGATACCACCGACCAGCGCGAGTGGACGTTCGCCTGCCCGAAGTGCCACCACCGGCAGCCGTTCAAATGGGAGAACGTCGAGTGGAGCAAGTCTGCGAAGGACGATTTCGGCGACTGGGATTTCGACGAGGTCCGGCGCACGACCTCGATGCGCTGCGAGTCGTGCAACCACTACTTCACTGACTCCGAGCGGACGCGGCGGGAACTCAATGCGTCCGGGAAGTTCATCAAGAAGAACCCGAAGGCGTCGGCGGAGAACGTCGGATTTCACTGGAATGCCCTCTGTGCGATGAGCTGGGGGGCGCTGGCCGAGCTCTACCTTCGGGCGAAGGCGGCGGCGCGGAAGGGCGACGTGACCCTGCTCCAGCAGTTCTACCAGAAGCGCCTCGGGCTGCCGTGGCGGGAATACGTTGAGGACTACAAGCTGGAGATCGTCAAATCCGGGTACAAGCGCGGTGAGAGCTGGGAGGAGGAGGGCGCCATCGACCCGCGGACAGGAACCGTGCTCGCCGCGCCGCTGCCCGAGCGGAAGGGGCTGATCCCGCTCCGTGTTCTGACGGTCGATTGCCAGATGGACCACCTGTTCGCGGTCGTCCGTTCGTGGTCGGCGGATGGGTCGAGCCGCCTGGTCTGGAACGAGCGGATCCTCACCTTCACCGACATCGACGTCCTCCAGGAACGCTTCGAGATCCATCCGAGCCTCGTGTTCCTCGATGCCGGCTACGCGACCTACGACGTCTATCGCGAGTGCGCCAAGCGCGGGTGGGTGGCGCTCATCGGCGACCGCCGCCCGGTCTACCCGCACAAGAGCCGGGACGGGAAGCGCATCCAGCGGTTCTACTCGCCGCGCCGGAAGGTCGTCCTGAGTCACCGGCAGTTCTGCCACGTTCACTACTGGAGCAACCTGAACATCAAGGACACGCTCGCCCGGCTGCGGCGCAACCAGGACCCGGCGCTGGGGCCGACATGGGAGGTTCCAGACGACATCGACGACGAGTTCCTTGCCCAGATGGAGAGCGAGCAGCGGGTGAAGGAACGCGGCCAATGGATGTGGCGGCAGATCGGCAGCCGCCCGAACCACTACTTCGACTGTGAGGCGATGCAGGCCGCGGCGGCGACCATGCTCAAAATCGTCGGGCGTGAGTCGGTCAGGGAAGCAGCGCCGGTTGACGAGGAAACCGAGGCATCATGAAGCGATCCATCCTTCTCCTCGGCGTTGCCGCCGTCCTCGCGTCCTGCACCAACGTCCCGCCGGTCAGTGGAACCATCGTCACCGAGCAGGGCGAGATCCGCGTTCACCCGGACGGCCGCATCGAGGTCGTGATCGAGCCGCTCTCCGACAAGTGAGCGGCGGTTGACGCGCCCACCCGGCCATGAGCAAGACGCTCTGGAAAAAGATCCAGGCCTTCGTCGGCGTGACCGCGGACGGCATCCCCGGACCGATCACGGCGGGAGCAATCGCGGAGCGGCTCGGCATCGGCACGCCTGCACCGACCCCGAAGCCGGTTATTGAAGAGTTCGACCCGCGCTCCGAGAAGAACCTCGCCACCCTCTCCCCAAACGCCCAGCGGAAGGCCCGCAAATGGCTGCGGAAGTGCCGGGAGGCCGGCATCAACGTGAAGGTCATCTGCGGCACCCGGAGCTACGAGGAACAGGCGAAGCTCTACGCCAAGGGACGCACCGAGCCCGGGAAGAAGGTCACCAACGCCCGCCCCGGCTACTCGTGGCACAATTTCGGGGTGGCGTGGGATTTCGTCGTCTTCGACGAGAACGGCCAGCCGCTTTGGGACAGCCCGCTCATGGAACGCTGCGGTCGGATCGGAGAAGGCATCGGCCTTGAATGGGGCGGGAGCTGGAAGCGGTTTGTGGACAAGGCGCACCTGCAGCTCGCCATGGGGATCACTCTCGCGGAGGCACGGGAGCGCGTGAAGGACGGTCGGGCCGTCGCTTGACACGGCACGCTGGCAGATGGCCCGCGGACTGTTTGTGACCGGATTCACCGTTGCCGAGGTCCTCGCAATCCAGGCGAGGGCGAAGGAACTGCTGCTTGAGGGCAAGACCCTCATGAATTGGAGCGACTCGGGCACCTCTGCCGGGAAGCAGTTCACCATGCCCGTCGACGAGGTGCTCGCCGAATGCGCCTACGCGCTGCGGATCCTCGACCCGGACACATACGGCAGCCCGCCCGGTCAGGCGTCGGTCTCCTTCATCTCCGGTCACCTCGCGAAATGAACATCCTGCAACGCATCGCGGTTCGCCTGCTTTTCGGCACCGGCCCGTATGAGGCCGCGAATGCCTCGTCGCGCCGGGGCAGCATTCCGGGCGCCGCGCCTCAGGATGCGAAGTTCGACCTAACGGCATCCGTGCGCAGCGAGCTGGTCCGCCGGTCGCGCTACCTGGTGAAGAACTCCGGGTTCTTTCGCGAGCTGGTCGGCAACATGGCCCTCTACGCGGTGGGCGACGGGATTCGCCCGCAGGCGCTTTCTCCCGACCCGGAGTGGAACCGGGCGGCCGAAGAGCACTTCCAGCGGTGGTCCCGCCGCGCCGACATCACAGGCCGGTTCAACTTCTCCGAATGCCAGCATCTCGCCTGCCGGGCGCTCGACACCGATGGAGAGATCTTCGTCCACCGCGTGCTCGACGACCGTGAATTGCCGAAGCTCCAGTTGATCGAGGCGCACCGGATCGGCGACGACGGCGAGGACGAGACCATCGACGGCGTGAAGCTCGATCCCGTGGGCCGCCCGGTCGCCTACCGCCTGCTCGACGACGAGGGCGGATTTGACGACCTGGAGGCGGCATTCGTCCTGCACGTCTTCGAGCCGGATTCGCCCAGCCAGGTCCGGGGCGCACCGACCCTCCAGCACTCGATCAACCATCTGCTCGACGAGATGGAACTTCTCGCCCTGGAGAAGCATGCGGTGAAGGACAACGCGGACGTGTCCCGGGTGCTCAAGACGAACCGGACCGACACCGACGACACCGGCGACTTCCAGATCCAGGGTGCCACCGCCGCCACCGAGCCGAGCGATCCGGTCACGCTCCAGCGGATCATCGGCGGCAAGATGGTCCGACTCAACCCGGAGGAGAACCTGGAGAGCTTCCAGAGCAACCGGCCGTCGCCCACGTTCACCGGCTTCCTCGAACACCTGCGGCGGGACTCGGCGCTCGGCATGATCCCGTTCGAGTTCGCGGCCGACTCGTCCAAGGTCGGCGGCGCGGGGGTGCGGCTCGTGGTGGCGAAGGCCGACCGTCGGTTCTCACGGCGGCAGACGGTGCTGATCGAACGGATGATCCGACCGACCTGGATGTTCGTCATCGGCCACGCGATCCGCACCGGGAAGCTGCCGCCTGTCGAGGACTGGACGCGGGTCACGTTCACCACGCCCCGCCGGATCACGGTCGATGCCGGACGCGAGGCGCAGCAGAACCGCGCCGACGTCGAGATGGGCCTCAAGACGCTGGCCGAGCACTTCGCCGAACTCGGCATGGACTTCTCCGAGGAAATGGAGATCCGCGCCCAGAATGCGAAGGCGCTCCTCGCGCTGGCCGAGAAATACGAGGTGCCGCTGGAGCTGCTCTACCGGCCGTCAGGCGGGCTGGCTTCATTGACACCGCAGCCCCCGGCGTGAACGCCTCGCTGCCCGAACTGCTCCACCATCACCCCTGGCTGATCACGCCCGAGGCGCACGCCTCGCTCACCGACCTCGTGGCTTCCTCGCTCACGGCGGCGGCAGGCGCCCCCGCCAAAGGTGATGACGATGCCGGCGCCGAGGTCGACGACGGGCTCGCGGTCATCCCGCTCCACGGTGTGATGCTGCGCCGCCCGGACCCCATCGCCCAATTCTTCGGAGCGACGGACACCGAGACAATCCGGGCCGCGGTCGACCTTGCCGCCGGGGACCGGTCGGTGGGCGCGATCCTCCTGGACATCGACTCCCCGGGTGGCTCGATCAACGGAACCCCGGAACTCGCCGCCGCTGTGCGGAATGCCGCCGCCCGAAAGCCGGTCTATGCCTTCAGCGCGGGCATGATGTGCTCAGCGGCCTACTGGGTCGGTTCTCAGGCCGATGTCCTCTACGCCGCCCCGAGCGCACGGGTCGGGTCCATCGGCGTCCTGCTCCCCGTGGTCGACCGCTCCGAGGCATTCGCCAAGGCCGGCGTGAAGGTCGAAGTTTTCGCGGCGGGCAAGTTCAAGGGGGCCGGCGTGCCGGGGACGAGCCTTACCGACGACCAGAGGGCATGGCTCCAGCAGGGCGTCGAGGAAACTTGGGCGCAGTTCAAGGATGCCGTGCGTTCCCGCCGCCAGGTGGCCGATGGCGCGATGGAGGGACAGCACTTCGCCGCCCGGTCCGCGTTCGGGCACGGGCTGCTTTCCGGGCTGGCCGACACCCGCGCCGAGGTCGAGCTGCGCATCCGGTTCCGTCACCTCGGTTGACACGGGAGACACCGGCAAATGCAGACGCTCGACGAACAACTCGATGCCGCCATCGCCGAGAAGCGCGACCTCGAATCGCAGCTCACCGATGCCAAGGGACTTCTCGATGAAGCCCTCAAGGAGAACGAGACGCTCACCGCCGCCAACAAGGAGCTCAAGGAGCAGGCGGAACATGCCGCCGGTCTGATCACCGGACTCGAAACCGACCTCAAGGCCGCCCAGGCGGAAGTCGACCAGCTCAAGGCCGACGCCAAGTCCGCGGAGGAACGAGCCGCCGAATACTACGGGACCGCCGCACCGAAGCCCGCTCCTGCCACTCCGAAGGGAGACAGCCAGGGCAAGCCGATTGCCGAGCAGCTCGCCGCGATCACCGACCCGGTCAAGCAGACCGCCTTCTGGCGCAAGCTCAACGACGAGCAACGCGCCGAACTCCTCGCCGCCCAGTAATCGCCACCAGTTCTCACACCTAACCGAATCTCCCGATGGCCAACACCCTCACCAACGTCAAGGACATCAAGGTCGCCCAAAGCGCCCTTGCCCCGTGGATGCACAGCCTGCTCCCGCTGCGGGCGTTCTCGTCCAATTTCTCGCCAGCCCCGGCCGACCGCCTCGACACGGTCCGCGTGCCCCTGATCGGAGCACCCTCCGCGTCGAGCGATTTCGCGGGCGACTACACCGCGAACGCGGATTCCACCGTGACCGTGGTCCCCGTCGTCCTCGACCGGCACAAGTACAAGACGGTCCACATGACCGCCCGCGAGAACATCGAGACGGCGCTTCCGCTGCTTGAGAACCTCGTCAGCTCCGCGATTCGCCAGCTCGCCTACGACGTGCTCCAGGACATCTTCACCGAGATCACCGCCGCGAACTACGGCGCTCCGGTGGTCCCGGCCTTCGCCGCCACCGCCTGCGACTACGCCAAGGTGATCGAGATCCGCGAGGGCTGCGCCGACGTGAAGATGCCGCCCGAGATGCGCTCGCTCATCCTGGACGACGCCTACTTCTCGAACCTGCTCGCCGACGACGTGGTGGCGAAGTCCTTCATCCTGCCGCTCGCGCAGCCGGGGGTCATCGAGGCCCGCATCAACCGCATCGCCGGGTTCGACATGTATGAGACCACGGTGCTCCCGGACAACGGCGAGAACCTGGTCGGCATGGCGGCCCACCCGAGCGGCCTTGCGGTGGCCATGCGCTACCTGACCCCGGTCGCGAAGTACGACGAGGCGGGAGCGGTGACCGACCCGCAGACCGGACTCACCTTCGGCTACCTGCGCCACACCGACACCCGCGCCAACAAGGTCTACATCACCGTCGAGTGCCTCTACGGCTTCAAGGTCGCCCGCGCCGATGGCATCCGCCGGATCGTCAGCGCCTGATCCAATCTGGAATTGGTTGGCAGGGCCGTCGTGGACACTGAAAGCCGCGGCGGCCCTTTTCCGTCATGAGCCTGCAATCCGAACTCATCGCCGACTTCCGCTCCATGCTCGCCGAGTGCGGGGTGGAGGTGGAAATCAACGGCGCGAAGGTGGCGGCGCTGGTGTCCGAACCGCAGCTCGGCGCCCAGATCGACCTCGGCGGTCTCGTGCCGGAAGCGGACATGTCGGTTCGCGTTCTCAAGATCGACCTCACCGCCAGTCCTGTGCAGGGCCAGCTCGTCACCGTGGACGGCAGCGCCTACCGCATCACCACGATCCGCCGTCGTCCGTCCTCTCCGTTCACCACCCTCGACCTCGCCTCTCCCCATGAGTGACCCGATCCAGTTCACCACCCGGCTGAAGGGAGGCCGCGACGTGGCGCGACTCCTGAACCGCTACCCGGAAAAGGTCGGGCGCACCCTGGAATCGCTCGTGAAGCAGGAGGCCCGGGGTCTCGCCGTGGAGCTGGCCCGGAACACGCGACCGTTCGGGTTCTCGCAGAAGGCGAAGAAGCTCGGCGAGAAGGCGGTGGCCGGCGACATCCTCAAGGTCTTCGCCACGCCCGACCAGGCATACGAGACCGCCCAGGCTGCGGATTCGACCCATGCCGACCGGTTCTGGGCGCACATCCAGAACCGGCGATTCGCACGGGCGCGGCAGGCACTCGCCGAATCCCCCTCGAAGTGGAAGCACCTACCGGTCGGCCGGCTCGACCCAAAGCACCACCAGGAGAGCCGGACCGGTCCCTACGCGAATGTCACCCGCCGCGAACCGGCGCAGATTGTGACCAGCCGGAAGGCCCTCGACACCTACATCGCTCGCATCCAGCGGCGGGTAGGCTTCGCCAAAGGGGTCTGGATCAAGGCGGCCAAGGCGATCGGAGGCCGGGTCCGTGGTGCCGCTCAGTGGGCGACACGTCACCGGAAGGCACCAGGGAGCGCCACGGTGAAGACCGGCACCAAGCCATCGGTCACGCTAATCAGCAGGCTCGACTACATGGACGACGTGCTGAGCGAGACCGGGGTGAGGCTGGCGATGGAAGTGGCCGCTGGACGGCTCCGAAGGGCATTGGTAACGTCGCTGCGCAAGGTCAACGGGCGGATGCAGCGGCGTTTGAAGAAGGCCGCCTAAGCGCCGAAACCAGCATACATTTCAACAATCATGGCCAGTGTGACAGCAAGAGTGGAGGTGAGCGTCAGGCTTGAGATTCCCGACGATTTGGCTGCAAAGATCACCAAATCGGACATCGTCGAGATGTTTGGCACGGCGGTTGGGCACAACGCCAGCGGCCTCGGGGTGCAGGTGGTCGCAGACGGCAAAGCCCAGTGGCACGGGACCGTGTTCGAGAAATCCGACCCTGTCATGGCTCCCGCATTCGTCGATGGTTGGATCGACGACGCTGAAATCGAAATCGAGGACGATGGTTTCGATGCCCTTGAGAAGGAGCTGGAGAACGGCTGACCTGGTTGACTCCAGCGCCCCGGTCAGATGCCCAACCTGATCGAAGACGCCCTTGCCTCGAAGCTGGCCACCTGGCTCGCGGACAATCGCCCAGAGGAGATCCCGACCTCCGTTCCGATCCACGTCGCCAACAGGGACGAACTGCGGACTCGCCCGTGCATCGTGCTGGCCACCTCCGACACGAAACCGGTCTCGGGGGCACGGCACACCGCCCGGATCAAACTCGATGTCCACCTGTTCACCCAGGTCGATGACACTCCCGCCGAGACGAGCGCCGTATGAACCTGCGAGCTGGTGAGGTTGTTGGCCGGGGTGCCGGCCATCCAGGCGGACTTGAACGACGACACGTTCTGCTTGCACGATCTCCTGCTCCGCGACTCGTCCACCGTTCCGGATGAATCCCGGGGACGCGAAACGGTGGTCAGCTACGAGGCGGTCGTTTCCGCGGTGTGACGGTTGACATCCCGGCAGCGGTCAAATGGCCGCATCGCTTCTGGGCACGACCGGCAACTGGGGGATTCCCCAGGACGAATCCGGCATCCTGATCACCGACCTGTCGTTCGACTTCTCCAACCAGGAGAAGCCGGTCCTCGACAAGGGCGGCGAAATCATCGGCCTCGCGCTCTACCAGGAGATGGCTGAGGTGAAGCTCTCGGGCCTCGTGTCGAAGGACACCCCGTTCGCCGGAAAAGTCGGTGCCGCTCTCACGCTCGCCAACACCGTGCCCGGCCACCTGAACGGCAGCGGCGGCACCACCATCGTCAACCAGATCTCCCGGAGCCTGAACAACGAGGACTTCGAGAAGATCGACATCACCGCCAAATACTACCCGTTCGTCGCAGCGGGAGGCGGGTCTTGATCACCCCAACCTGAGATCCCGAGGTGAACGCAGTATCCCACCTTTCCTCCACCGCCACCAGCAATACCTGCCTCGCGGCTGCCCTCGCGGCGGTGGGCATTCCTCTGGCCGAAAAGCCGTTCGTCCGTGTCGTCGGCGACGGCATCCGTGGCGAGCGGGTCGTCTGGTTCTTCGTCCCGCAAAGCCCGGACGGGAAGTTCCAGACCAAGGAGTTGATCACCGCCTGGAACGACGACGCCTGGCACCTCGCCAATCCGGAGCATCCGTTCGCCTACATTAAGTGCGCCCTGAAGAACCGGGAGCGCCTCGTCGACAAGGTGAAGCAGGACGTGCCGCTGGCGTGCGTGAAACGCCGTGGCAAGATCGCCCTCCTGCCGCTCGACGCCTCTCCCCGCACCGAGGATCTGTTCCTCCGCAACCTCTGAAGCCATGGAAGATCCCGACCGCCAGAAGCTCCTGTCCGCCGCCTTCCACGACGTGGAAACGATCATCGGCGGCCACTCGATGCGCCCGCTCTCGCTGGCCAGCTACGATGTGCTGCTCCGCACCGGCAACCCGCTGGTGAAGGGCGAGATGCCCGAGGAGGGCACCCCGGAGTTCACCGCCGCGCTGATGGGGTTTGTCTACGCTCACTGTGCCGCTTGGCCCGACGTGGTGCGGGCGTCTTTCGATGACCAACGCTTCCGCGAGGAGACGCTCATCTTCTGCGGCGACCTCACCCCGGTCGACTTCCAGACCGCCTTCAAGCGTCTGGAGGAACAGTCGAAGCAACTGGAGGCCGCGCAGGTGGAACCCGCATCGGAGCTGGGCGGAAAAAAGCCATCCCCTGCGACGAGCCCGGCTTCGTAGCCGCGCAGGTGTTCGCCATCGCCGCCGAAACCGGCTGGCCCGAGGATCGGGTCCTGTTCATGCCGCTGGCGCGGCTCGTCCAATACCAGCACTGCCTACTGCGGAGGAACTCGATCCGTACCCGGTGGAGCACGGAGAATCCTGACAGCACCAACCTCCGGGAACAGATCCTCGCCCTGCGCCTTCAGTGGCGTGGTGCGGTTGACGCTGAAGACGAGACGTGAGCTCGATGACCGTCACCCTCGGAGCCGACATCACCGCGCTACGGCGGGCGATGGCCGGTGCAACCGACCTCGTGGCATCGTCCGCCCGCCGGATGCGGCGATTGACCAGCGCCGGTCTCGCGGGCCTCGGCAAGGGTGGTGCCCTTGCCCTGCAGAAGGGATTCGCGCTGACCGGCACGGCGCTCAAGGCTGGCATCGGAACTGCCCTGGCAGGTGGCGCGGCTGCGGTCGGGGCCGGGGTGAAGGCGGTCAATGCCGCCGCCGATTTCGAACAGACCCAGGTGGCGTTCACCACGCTCATCGGTGATGCACAGAAGGCCGAAGAGACGCTTCTCAAGCTCCGCAAACTCGGAGCGCAGACGCCGTTCGAGTTTCCGGAACTGGCTGACGCAGGGCGCAAGCTCATCGCGTTCGGTGAAGGTGCCGACACCGTGCCCGAGACCCTGCGGCGCATCGGCGACGTGTCTGCGGGCATCCAGGCACCGGTCAACGAGATCGCGGAACTCTATGGCAAGGCGCGGGTCCAGGGGCGGCTTTTCGCCGAGGACATCAACCAGCTCACCGGGCGGGGCATTCCGATCATCCGGGAGCTGGCGAAGCAGTTCGGCGTCTCGGACTCGCAGGTGAAGAAGCTGGTCGAGTCCGGCCAGGTCGGCTTTCCGGCCATCGAGCAGGCGTTCATCTCCCTCACTTTCGAGGGCGGGAAGTTCTCGGGCATGATGGCCGCCCAAAGCCAGACAACCACCGGCCTGTTCTCGACACTCAAGGACGCGATCAACGAGACCTTCCTGATCCTCGGCCAGCCGATCAACGACGCGATCCGGCCGCTCATCGCCGAAGCAATCGGACTCGTCCAGAAGCTCGCGCCGATGGCGAAGCGGGCTGGCGAGGCCGTGAAGGGTGCCATCCAATTCGTCATCGCCGCCTTCAAGAGCGGACAGATGCTCGACCTGATCGCGACCTCCCTGAAGCTCGGCTTCACCGAGGCGATCAACTCGCTGGTGAACGGCTTCCGCATCGCGGTCGGATTCCTCTGGAACGCGCTCACCGACGGATCGATGTGGGCGAACCTCGGGAAGCTCTACATCGGCATCGCGATCAAGTTCTACAACAAGATCTTCCGGGGTATGGAGGCGGTGCTGAACTTCCTCTCTGCCGGGATGGAATGGGTGGGCGCTCTCCTCTTGAAGCAGATCCTCAAGATCCCCGGCATGGACAAGCTGCTCGGGTTCGGCCCGGAGGACGTGAACACAAACTTCGGCGAACTCTACCGCAGCCGCCAGGACGGGAAGTTCTTCGGACTCGATCTCGACGGCATGGAGCAACTCGGGGACCAGCTCACCGGCGAGGGGGCATCGGGCCTCGGCGAGCGTCTCGCGGCGGCAGCGGCGAAGGCCATCGAGGATGCCGGGGCCAAGGGCGAGTTCATCGACACCACCGCGATGCAGGACAAGCTCGTCGGCATCATCCGGACAATCCAGGACGCCATGCCGAAGCCGGGGGACGCTCAGGAGGCGGCGAGCAAGGTCGCGGAGGCGACGGGCGCGGGAAATGCTCCGGGCCTGAACACCCAGCAAGCGAGGCTCGCCCCGATCGTCACGTCCCTGGCCAAGGTGGGCGGCGGTGGTTACTCGTCCGGTGCCCTGGATGCCCAGCGCGAGAACAACCGCCTGACGGGCGAGACGAACCGGCTCCTCCAGGAATCCAACCGTCACCTGAAGAAGCTCGGAAACGGAGGCACGCTCACGGCCGCGTTCGGTTGACGCCGCGTCCCGGCCAAGATGCCGAGACACGTTGCCATCCAGCCGGGACGCCTCTACCCGCAGCCGGGATACTCAGTTTCCATCGACAAGGAGGGCAAGTGGACCGCCATCCAGGTCTTCCTCTGCCACCGCAACTCGGCCGTGGCTCTCATGCCGCGACCGGGCACGCCCCACCCGGAGATCCCGTTCATCACGATCTCGCAGGTCAGCGCCAGCATCTCCGAGGGCGACCTCGCCGAGATCACCTGCAACTACGCCGGGGCCGAGGAGAAGGACGAGGAGGGCGAGAAAGCCAACGCGGTCTACACGATGGGCCTGTCGCTCAGCGAAGAGCCGATCCTGACCCACCAGCGCTACAAGAACCTCGATGCCAAGGAACGCGAGGCGCTCCAGATGATCCTCGCGGG
>Ga0100401_1001152_pt1 | contig 21596 bp, 21 predicted proteins | sample CryGeymeta201525_FD_80421 | JGI IMG/M metagenome (GOLD analysis project Ga0100401, IMG submission 80421) | Groundwater microbial communities from Crystal Geyser aquifers in Utah, USA - Crystal Geyser metaG 2015-25 | ecosystem: Environmental > Aquatic > Deep subsurface > Groundwater | place: USA... | reverse complement strand
CGATGATTACTTTGTTCATCTCCATGGTTACCATATCGACAAACGAACTTTCGCGCTGAATTCTTTCGTTTAATTCCCTGATATCAACTGCCTGATTCATATAAATTGTCTTTTTAAAATATTCATTTTTTTTCGAAGGTGCGAATTTAAGGGTTTGCAAAGAATATGGAACTACAATTCTGTTAAATTATATTAAGTTGGATGGTGTGTTAACAAAAGTCGTCACCTGGTATATTAAAAGAATCGTCACCCAACTTTGAGTCGGGTGACGATTAATCAAAAATTAAGAAATCTTAATTTCCCTTTCGGGTTGTGGTTTTACTTCTTCGCGTTTTGGCAATGTAACATGCAGGATGCCGTTGTTGTACTTTGCTTCGATCTTATCGCTCAAAATTGCGTTTTCAGGAACGGTGAATGAACGCTGGAACGACTGATAGCTGAATTCCCTGCGGGTGTAGTTTTCATTCTTTTCTTCCTTGTTATTTTCCTTTTCCGAAGAAATGGTGATTACGTTGTTTTTAAAGTTGATTTTGAAATCTTTTTTGTCCATACCCGGGGCAGCCAGCTCAATTACAAAATCATCGGCAGTTTCCTTTACGTTTACCATTGGTAAAGAACTGTTTGTACCCGAAAAATTCGAGTGGTTCCAATCCATCAATTCATTGTTCAAAAACCTGTCAAAGAATGACGGAAGATAATTTTCGTTTCTTTTTGCTAACATGACTTTTTTCCTCCTATACTTTTAATGGTTAAACAATTAATTAAATTCGTTAACCTACTCGTTGCAAACACAATACCAATGGAAAATACCCTGAAAAATTTTCAGTATTTCAGACGTGATGACAGTCCTCCGGAATAATTACCGAAGAAAGAACTGAGAATCAAAAATTTATGTTACTGACAGAATTTCAGAATTTTGGAGCTCGTAATTTCTATTTAATTTCGGCTGGTAATTCGTTGGTTTCCGGTTGTTGATTATGTCCCAAAATTGCAAAATTTAATCCGACTGCAGCCGTTAACCTGTTGGCATTTTTAAAGTTGACTGCCTGAATAATATTGTCGGTAACGGCATACAAATCCATTCCGGGGAGGAATCTTAACCGAAGTCCTAACCCAAGGTTATCATATTTATACCCGGCAGTGTAACTAACTGAAGTAGAAAGCATTTTTCCGATGTAGCCATTTAAAGATGCGGTTGCAGTAGTTACAGCACCTGTACTGTAGAAATGATTGTTCAGCAAAAGAGCGTAATTCCATTTGGGAGAAAATTGGCGCGAGGCTCCCAGATAAACCCGTGTAGGAACCTGAATTTTAATTTTATTGGTTTCCTTTAGTAAAACCTCGTTATTGTTGCCATTTAATTTGTAAACGTTAGTTTTAAAAACCTGGTTTCCTAAGTTTAGTACGCTGGCAGAAAATGTCCATTTTTCAATTTCGTAAGTAGCCCCAAAATCAATTAGTAAACCTGGATTCTTCAAAAAATCGCCTGCCCTAAGTTCTTCAGTCCAGTTTACAGGTAACAACCCCTCGTCCAGATTGAGCACGTTCTGATCAAGAGCTTCCGAATTGATTTCGGTAGGTAAGGCTACTTCCACTAATCCTGAAAAAGTTTGTTCAAATATGTCTTCTTCGTTTTCATCATTAACCATATCAATTTTGTAACTCATGTCAGAAGTTTTTAATCCGGCCTGACTGAAATTTACTCGCGGACTGATTCCAAGCGTAAGGTGGTCATTAATTTTGTGTGCATAAGTAAATCCAATTTTCATTGAGGAAGTTGCAATTATAGAAATACCATTAACAACAATTGGAAAATCTTCAGGGTAAATATCGTCTAAGTCGGTTAGCAAATAGGCGATATCCGATGCAGCCTCGTTTATCAGCATCGAATTCATTGTTGCCGAAAACGAGAGAAAGCCTTTATCTTTCAGTTTGAAACCAAGCGAAAAAAGATTTAGTTCAACTTCGCTTAAAAATAAATTCGACTCTCCAATTGAACTAACAAAATCATCGGGCACATAATTGATGTTGGCCAGATTTTTGGCAAATTTGTCGAACTGGTTGTAAGTAAATCCGCTGTTGTACACTTGAGCATTCAATCCAACCTGCCCGTAATAAAATTTTACATCAGGAATAATTGCCGGGTTTAACGCCGTATTTTGAGGCAGCGATTCCATAAAATACATGGTGTTTTGGGCTTTTACAAAAAATACAAAAAACGCCAGCAAAATTGTAATAAATTGTTTCATAAAGTTGGGTTTTTAATTCGGGTTGAATTTAAAAAATATTGGTATAGAAATGAGATTATTATTGAAAAATGTTTTAAAACCAGGATTGAAAAAACAAAAATGATATTCAAATGAATTGTTCTAATTTTGGACGAAAATTAATTTGAAAAGTGCAACGCTATTTTTTACAACTCAGCTACAAAGGTTCCCGCTATTTTGGATGGCAGCGGCAACCCAATGCCATTTCGGTGCAGGATGTAATTGAAAAAACATTGTCAACGGTTTTACGTGAAGATATTGCTGTTGTTGGCGCTGGCCGTACCGATACTGGTGTTCATGCCTCGTTTTATGTTTTGCATTTCGATGTTTCAAATGAAATTCAGGAACCTGAAAAACTGGTTTATCATCTGAACCGGTTTTTGCCGGGCGATATTGCCATTCAGAAAATTAAAAAGGTGAACAACGATTTTCATGCCCGTTTCAGCGCTGCATCAAGAACTTATAAATATTTTATTTCGACTGTTAAAGACCCGTTTAACACAGAAACTTGCTACCAGTTTACGATTCCACTCGATGTTGAAAAAATGAATGAAGCGGCAAAAACGCTGTTTGAATACACCGATTTTACCAGTTTTGCCAAACTTCACACCGATGTAAAAACCAATAACTGCAAAATTTTTCAGGCTGAATGGGAAAGAAATGACAACAAACTGGTTTTTACCATAAAAGCCGACCGCTTTTTGCGAAATATGGTTCGCGCCATTGTTGGAACGCTTCTCGAAATTGGAAAAGGAAAAATTACCGGTGACGATTTTAGATCAATCATAGAAATGAAAAACCGCGGCGCTGCCGGAACTTCTGCTCCACCGCAAGGTTTGTTTCTGGTTGATATTGGGTACAATGCGTGACCCGATAGCTTCTATCAATCGCAATCAATCTCCCCATTGAAATATCCAGTATCCAGCATCATCCAGAATCCACTTTTTTGCCAACTTTTATCTTCTGTTTTCCATTTTAACCTGTACATTTGTCCCTGGTTGGTTGCGATTTTTATCGCTTAAAGGGAATCCGGTGCGAAGCCGGTACTGTACCCGCAACTGTAAGTCATTTTGGATCAATTGTTACTCGCGCCACTTTTTCGTCACCTGACGAATTGGGAAGGCAACAATTGTTTGACGAGTCAGAAGACCTGCCAGCCAAAGTTTTTTGATGAACGAACTTCGGGGATAAAGTTCAGTGAATCACTGCAATGATTCTGCGCTTTTCTCCATTATATTTTTTAGAATGAGATTTACAGGATTCTTTTGGTTGCAATTATTTTTTATTTTAACAGTTTGTCAGTTAAATAGTTATTCGCAACAAGTAAAACGAATTATTTCGCTTGCCCCTTCAATAACCGAAAACCTGTACCTTATCGAAGCACAGGATAAACTTGTGGGCTGCACAAGTTATTGTACACTTGCCGTTAACGACGGAGTACAGCAGGTTGGCTCAACCATCGATTTTAATATCGAAAAGATTCTTTTACTGAAACCTGATTTGGTAATAACAATGCAGCTTACAAAACCGCAGGATGTTGAGGCCATGCGAAAACTCGGAATCAACGTTAAAGTTTTTCAAACACCAAAAGATTTTAATGAGATTTGTATGCAGAATCTGGAAATTGCAAGGCTGACCGGAAATGTAGCTGCATCTGAAAAAGCAATTGCAAAAGCAAAACACCAGGTTGACAGTCTGAGAAATGGGATGAAATATTTTCCAAAGAAAAAGGTTTTTTTCCAATTGGGTGCCAATCCGCTTTTTGCTGTTCTGGAGCATTCATTTTTAAATGATTATATTGTTTTTTCTAATGCTGAAAACATTGTAAAAGAGATTAAAACAGGTATTATTTCAAGAGAAAGTGTTCTTTCAAAAAATCCGGATGTAATATTTATTGCTACAATGGGAGGTTTTGGTGCTGAAGAGAAAAAAGTATGGGAGAACTACAAGGGTTTGAAAGCTGCTTCAACAAAATCTATTTTTCTGATTGAATCGGAAACATCGTGTAGCCCCACACCTGAGAATTTTGCAAAGGCTTTTGCTGATGTGGTGAAATGCATGAAAAAGTAGCCTGATGCAGAAAAAATATATCAAATGGCTTTTGTTTGTTCTTGCACTGATGTCGGTGTTGCTGTTGGTTGTTTTTGTTTCCCTTGCTTCGGGCGAGGTGAAAATTACATTCAAAAATCTTCCGGATGTGCTAGCCGATAAAAATAGCATCGAATATACAGTACTTACTAAAATCCGTTTTCCGCGTATAGTGCTTGCCATCGCTGTAGGTGGCGCGTTAAGTCTTTCGGGAGCCATTTTGCAGGGAATTTACCGCAACCCGCTGGTTGAACCCTACACTTTAGGAATTTCGGGGGGAGCTGCTTTGGGTGTGGCCATTGTTTTGGTGGCCGGAATCGGGTTGCAAAGTTATTTTATGCTTCCTTTATCAGGATTTATTGGCGCACTAATTACGCTGTTTTTGGTATATACACTGAGTGTCAGGCGCGCCGGATTAAGCATGAACAGTATGTTGCTCATTGGGGTGATGGTCAGTTTTGTGGCTTCATCAGCCATGATGTTTCTGATGTCGCTTTCAACTTCCGAAACTATACATAATATTGTTTTCTGGGTGATGGGTTCGCTGGATGAACCAAATTCTATTCTGATAAAAATTGCTTTCTGGTCGACAATGGGTGCATTGTTTATCAGTATTTTCTTTGCACGCCCATTAAATGCGCTGCGTTTGGGCGAGGTAAAAGCCCGTCATTTGGGAATCGACACAGGAACCACCATCAAAATTTTATTTGTTTTATCTTCACTTTTAACCGGAATTGCGGTTTCTGTTGCGGGGGTTATAGGTTTTGTGGGACTTGTTATTCCGCACATAATCAGAGTTATTATCGGAAATGATTATCGAGTATTGCTACTTGGTTCTTTTCTGGGAGGCGCAATTTTTTTGGTCCTTTCCGATACATTGGCCCGTACTATTATCGCACCTAATGAATTGCCAATCGGAGTAATTACTGGTCTGGCAGGTGGCCTTATGTTTATCGTTGTCTTAAGCCGTTCGGGTTCAAAATATAAAATGAAGTGAACATGGGTAAGTTTTTTGAAATAAAGGAATTGTCGTGTGGTTATCCAGGCCATTTTATTTTGAACAATGTCAGTTTAATTATCGAAAGAGGTCAGTTTGTTGGTATAATTGGTCCAAACGGCTCAGGGAAAACGACCTTATTTAAAGGTATTTCAGGAGAACTTCCAACATTAACAGGGAACTTGAAGCTGAATGGTAATTATATTCAGAAAATGAGTTTAAAGGAAAAAGCTCAAAATATTGCTGTTGTTACACAGAATGTCGAAGTAGGAAACATGACTGTGGAGGAATATGTTTTGATGGGTAGAATTCCTTATCAGCGCCAGTTTCAGTTTTTTGAAACCAGCGAGGATATTGCAATAGCTGACAAATACATGGCTTTAACAGGTATTTCTGATTTGCGCGATAAAAACATGAACGAGCTTAGTGGAGGAGAACAGCAACTTGCCGGAATAGCACGCGCCCTGACACAGCAACCGCAATTACTGTTACTTGATGAACCAACATCGCATTTGGATATTACACACCAGGTTCAAATTTTAAATTTAATCCGCCGCCTGAGCGAAAACCTTGGATTAACGGTTTTAATGATTATCCACGATCTGAACCTTGCCGGTGAATATTGTGACTCGCTTATTATGTTGCAAAAAGGCAACCTGAGAAAAATGGGAACTCCGCACGATGTTTTAAATTATCAGGATATTGAAGCTGTTTATGATACAGTGGTTATTACACGAACCAACCCGGTTTCGGGTAAACCTGTTGTGTTTTTGGTTTCTGAGAAGACGATGAAGAAGGTTTAAAAAGAGAAAGAGATTGATTGATATTTGTTGTGATTGATTGTTTTTCTAAAAGTTCGTTCAGGTTCTAATTCGGGCAATTCTTCCATCTTCAGCCAATTTTTTTCTTTTAACCAATCTCCTCCACTCACTTTTTCCCGACTTTCTTCTTATCAACAAAACCTGAAATCTGTTAACAATGTCAAACAATCTTTCAAAATTACATTTATCTTTGCCAACGAATTTAGGTTCACAAGTTCATTTTTCATGAACGGGATTAAAAAGGGAATCAGGTGCAAAACCTGAGCTGTACCCGCAGCTGTAAGTCCTGGTTGCAAGTAGCAACCATTTTTACTGAACTACAAAGTCACTGACTCGTATGAAGCGGGACGGGAAGACATCGGTAAAAGGGATGAGCCAGAAGACCTGCCATAAATTCAGAATGATGTTTAAATTAAGCTTCGGGATAAAGCTTGAGAAATATGGCAATATTTTTCACCTTTTTATCTAAAGCTCCTTTGATTGTTAAGCGGATGAGGAGATTTTTATTGACGTTTATTCTGATTTGCATAGGTTTTGGCACGTTTTCGCAAACCATGTTTTTGCTTTCTGATACAATTTTCATTCAGGAAGTTGTAACTGTTGGCGAGCTCAAAAAATACCAGTCGGGCGCAAAAATCGAGAAAATTCCTGCTAACTGGATGGATGTTACAAACGACGGCAATCTTGAACAATTACTTTCGCGCATGTTACCAATTCCAATTAAATCAAATGCCGGAAGTCTTTCTACTATAAGATTGCGCGGTAGTTCACCCGACCACACCAGCATCAACTTTGGCGGTATTAATATCAACTCGCTCACACTTGGGCAGGCCAACGCCAGCAATGTGCCGCTTTATCTTTTTGATGAGGTAAGTGTTCAGTTTGGTAGCTCCAATACAGGGAGTGAGTCGGGCAGTATTGGCGGCGCTGTTTTCCTGGGGGTTCAGAATAACTGGACCAACGGATTTAAAGCCGAAGCGCGTGTTTCGCGTGGTTCGTTTGGCGAACAGTTGTACGGAACCAAACTTTTTTTGGGGAACGGAAAATTTGAATCCGTTACACGTGCTTACTATTACTATAAAACCAACAATTTCGGTTTTACAAACCCGTATTACCGCGATTTTGAAAACCAGGTTTTTGAAATTGAGGATACCCAGCACAACGCAAACATCGAAAACTACGGTTTAATGCAGGAACTGAATTACCGGTTTGCCGACAGAAAGTTTCTGACCGTAAAACTTTGGTTCGAAAACGACTGGCACAAAATTCAGCAAAACATGCAAACCAACCTGTTTCAACCTGAATACAATGAAACTTACGATGATAAAAATCTCAGGATTTGGGCCGATTACAAAAACCATGTGAATAGATTAAAATATCAGTTGGGTGGCGGTTATGTTTTCGACAAATCGCTGTACAACGAAAACAAGGCCGATACGATTAAAACGCAGCGATTGATTGGCGATTTTTCTGCCGAATACGAATTTTCAAAAAAATCGTGGCTGAAACTTGGAACTACTGCAACGCGCATTTATCCATCGGTTTATGTCTATTCTGCTGATTTAATACACGAAGATCGCATCGATTTTGTGGCTGCTTTTCATCAGCAGTTGTTCAATAAACTTACAGCAACAATCAACATCAGAAAGGGATTTGTCACTGGGTTTGAGGTTCCGTTTACACCAGCCTTCGGGCTGGATTATCTTGTTTTGTCAAAAGAAAAATATGTATTGAATTTTTCTGGAAATGTGGCCAAAAGCCATCGAGTACCAACTTTTAACGACCGTTTCTGGCTGCCTGGCGGAAACCCCGACCTGCAACCCGAAAAAGGAATGAATTATGAAATGGGAACAAAAATGAGTTACTGTGAAAAAGATTTCTTCGGAAATATCAGGCTGAATGCGTTTTTTATGAATGTTGACAACTGGATTCTCTGGAAAAACGGCGGCTCTTTCTGGTACGCGGAAAATGTTCAGCAGGTGGAGAGCAAAGGAATTGAACTGATGACCGACTGGACTTACAAAATCGGGAAACTGAAAACCAGTTCGGGATTGAACTATACATTTACATCGGCACAACGTGTTGAATCAAAGATTAATACAAATGCACTTAATCGTCAGCTTGAATATGTGCCGCTGCATAGTGGGAATATTTTCACCAGTTCTTCGGTCGGGAAATGGGATTTCTCAATCGACGCAAATTTTGCCGCTGAACAATTTACCAACGAGGAAGAAGAAGATATTATTCCTGCTAATTTCCTGATGAATTTAAATGTTGCATATCAAATAAAGATAAACTACTCCAATCATTTGCGGATTTCGGGAGCGCTAAACAACATATTTAATGTTGATTATCAGTCCTCTTTTGGGTATGCCATGCCCGGAATCAGCTATCGGTTAAATGTTACATACAACTTTAATTAATAATTATAATCTTAAAAATTAATAACGATGAAAAACAAATTCTTTTTCCTTTTGATGTTCTTGGCAACATCGGTTTTATTCCTTTCTTGTAACAACAATGATGAACCTGAAGAGGAACAGGAACCCGCTGTTGCCTACATTCTTAATTACGGAAGTTATAGTGGCGACAAAAGTACAATTACAGCCTATAACTCTGAAACCGATGCTGTATCAACCGATTACTACAAAACGGCAAATGGAGTAGATATGGTGTCGAATGCACAATATGCATACAATTACAACGGGAAAATCTATTTTATGGGAAACAACACCGACCAGGTTTTCTGGGTTGATGGTGTAACCTTTAAGCAAACCGAAAATGGTATTTCAACAAATATTGTTAAACCACGTACCTGTGCAGGAAACGGTAATTACCTTTACGTTTCGTGTTGGGGCGGAAACATCTGGAGCGATGAGTCGCTGTCGTATATCGCTAAAGTAAACCTCACCACCAAAGCGGTTGAGAAAAAAATTGCACTGCCCGGCGGCCCGGAAAGTGTGGTAATTGCCAACAATAAACTTTATGCCGCCTTGAATTACAAAGACAGCGTGGCAGTTATTAATTTAAGTACCGATGCCGTTTCTTATATTGCAACTCCGGCTGTAACCTCGTATTTTGTGAAAGATAAATCGAATAACCTTTATGTTTCGCTGGTAAGCACTTACAGCGATTATTCCGATAAAGAAGGAATCGGTTATATCAATACCTCAACCGATAAACTGGATGCAACTTACAGCCTTGGAGGCGTGAGCACCTCGTATGTTAACATGATGGCTCCAAATGCCGATTTCTCTTCGCTTTATGTGATGACTTCGGCCTACGATGCCAACTGGATTCTTTCAGGCGCTGTAGCTGTTTTTGATGTGGCAACAAAAAGTTTTAAAGCACAAAAATTCGTTGAGGGTATTTCAGGATTAAACGGAGTGGCGTTTTATAATAACACTGTGTTTTGTTTTGTTGGCGAAACCGTTACCGGAAACGGAATTGCCAAAGCTTATGAAACCAATGGAACATTTATAAAAGATTACGAAACAGGTATTTCGCCGTTTATGCTTTTAACGGTAACTGATTAATTATTTTTTTTGAAAATCGTGAGATTGCACCTCGTTATGCTTATAATTGAGGTGTAATCTAATTTCTTTTAAATATGGCTGAAATTACTTTTATCACTGGTGGCGCCCGCTCTGGGAAAAGCCGTTTTGCGCAGCAGTTGGCTGAAGAAAGTTCCGGTTCGCCTATTTATCTTGCAACAGCAAGGGTTTGGGACGACGATTTTCAAAAACGAATCAGGCGTCATCAGTCTGACCGCGGACAAAACTGGCAAACCATTGAAGAACAGGTTTTCATCAGTAAACACAACCTTGACGGAAAAACGGTTTTGCTTGATTGTATTACGCTTTGGATCACCAATATTTTCTTCGAAAACAACAGTAATATTGAACTCAGTCTCGAATTTGCAAAAACCGAATGGAGCCGTTTTATTAAGGCTGATTTTACGCTTTATGTTGTTAGCAACGAACTGGGAATGGGCATTCATCCCGAAAACGAAATTGCCCGCAAATTTGCCGACCTACAGGGCTGGATGAACCAGTATATTGCTCAATCAGCCGACAACGTGTATATAATGATTTCAGGAATACCATTAAAGATTAAATAAAAATCAAAATGACTTTAAAAGAACAACTTAAACGAAAAACCGATAACAAAACCAAACCTCACGGTTCGCTGGGATTACTCGAAGAAATTGCTCTTCAAATCGGTCTGATTCAAAATACGCTGAATCCGGAAATTATCAAACCGGCCATGCTGGTTTTTGCTGCCGACCATGGTTTGACCGACGAAGGAATCAGTCCGTATCCAAAAGATGTTACCTGGCAGATGGTGATGAATTTTTGCAATGGCGGTGCGGCTATCAACGTTTTTTGCAAACAAAACAGCATCAGTTTGAAAGTTATTGATGTGGGCGTTGATTTTGATTTTCCGGCGGGATCGCCTATTCAACACTCAAAAGTTGCACGAGGAAGCCACAACATGCGCAAAGAACCTGCTATGAGCGTCGAAGAGTGCCGGAAAGCAATGAATGCGGGAGAAAAGGCAGTGAGTGAAAAAGCTGAACAAGGTTGCAATACAATTGGTTTTGGCGAAATGGGAATTGGAAACACTTCGGCATCTTCACTGTTAATGCACAAATTTACCGGGTTGCCGGTGGAAGAATGCACGGGCAGGGGAACCGGATGCAACGATTTACAGATGGAGCAAAAAATCAGTATTCTGAAAGAAATTGCTGAAAAATACAAGGTTAATTCTCCCGAAGAAATTCTGGCCACTTTCGGAGGTTTGGAAATTGCTGCTATGGTGGGAGCTTTTCGCGAAGCCAAACAGCGGAACATGGTGATTCTTGTGGATGGTTTTATTGCTTCGGCGGCTGCGCTCACAGCCATAAAAATGGATGCTTCGGTAAAAGATAATTGCATTTTTTGCCATGTTTCCGACGAAAATGGGCACCGGAAAATGCTTGAATCTCTCAATGTAAAACCTTTACTGCAATTGAACATGCGTTTGGGCGAAGGAACAGGCGCTGCGGTGGCTTTGCCGCTTGTGCAGTCGGCAGCTAATTTCCTGCGCGAAATGAGCAGCATGGAAGATGCCGGAGTTTCAAACAAATGCTGAAAATGAAAAATGAATTCAGGATATTTTTAACCGCACTGATGTTTTACACAAGGTTTCCTGTGAGGGAAATAAAAGGCTGGTCGGAGACAATGCTGAACCAGTCAACCCGTTATTTCCCGCTTATCGGGATTTTAGTGGGAACAGTAACTGCGTTTTCGTTTTTTGCTGCCAGCCAGATTTTTCCTGTTTCTCTGGCCCTTGTTCTGGCAATGGCTGCATCGGTTTTGTTTACAGGCGCTTTTCATGAAGATGGTTTTGCCGATTTCTGCGATGGTTTTGGCGGAGGCCAAACCAAAGAACGCATTCTCGAAATCATGAAAGACAGCCGTATCGGAACTTACGGAACCATCGGACTGATGCTGATGCTGGGAACCAAATATGCTTCGCTGGTTCAGATTGACGAAGCCCGGATTCCAATCATTCTCATTGCCGGAAATGCTTTCAGTCGCGTATTTCCGGTTCTGCTGATTTACACTGCTGATTATGCCCGCCTTGATGCTACCAGCAAAACAAAACCCATTGGCAAAGCCGATTCTGTTTTTTCTCTCATTTTTGCACTGGCAACCGGAAGTTCGTTGCTTGCGTTTCTGCAATGGCAGGAAATAATCATTGCAGTTGTTTTGCTTTCGCTAGTTTTTCTGCTTTACAGAATGTACATCATCAAAAAACTGGAAGGCTACACCGGCGATGTTTTGGGGGCTTTGCAACAAATTTCTGAAGTATTGTTTTACCTTATAATAGCAGCGCAGATTTAATGAAGATTTTTGCAATCAGACACACCAGTGTTAATATTAACTCAGGTATTTGTTACGGACAATCTGATGTTTCAGTGGCCGGTTCTTTTGAAGTTGAAAAAGACAAAACCTTATCAGAACTTCGTAAAATCCTGCCGGGTGACAAAGTTTTTTCGAGTCCTTTAACACGTTGTAAAATATTTTCGGAAGCATTATTTGCCGGAATAGAAATCAACTTCGACAACCGTTTGATGGAACTCCATTTTGGCGATTGGGAAATGAAAACATGGGATGAAATTTATCTCACTTCTGAAGGGAAAAAGTGGATGGACAATTATCGTTTGTTACCAACCCTGAATGGAGAATCTTATGATGAAATGAAAAACAGGATTGAGATTTTTCTCGATGATTTGAAAAAAACTGAATATTCAAAAGTTATAGTGGTTACTCATGCCGGTGTAATCAGGATTATGAAAAGCCTGATTGAAGATCAACCGCTGGAAACAATTTTCGAAACATATCGTCCGGCTTTCGGGAGTATTACTGAATTCGAAATTTAGCAGGCAATGACAAAAAAGAAATACCGCCCGGTGATGTTTGTCGGCACAGGCTCCGATGTGGGAAAAAGTATAATCAATGCTGCTTTTTGCCGCATTTTTAAAAAGGACGGGTTTAATCCGGCTCCTTTTAAAGCGCAGAATATGTCGCTGAACAGTTATCCCACGCCCGACGGGCTTGAAATAGGACGTGCGCAGGCAGTTCAGGCTGAGGCTTGCGGAATTGAATGTCGCGTTGAAATGAACCCGGTTTTGCTGAAACCAACCAGTAACACACAGGCGCAAGTGGTTTTAAATGGAAAACCTTGGGCCAGCCAATCGGCTCGAGAGTATTTTAACGGCACCGACCGTGATTTTCTTTTTGCCGAAGCCATGAAAGCTTTTGCAAAACTGGAACAGGAATTCAATCCCATTGTGGTTGAAGGTGCCGGGAGTATCTCCGAAGTAAACCTTTGGGACAAAGACATTACCAACATGCGTGTGGCTGCGGAGAAAAACGCTGCCACTTTTTTGATAGCCGACATCGACAAAGGCGGCGTTTTTGGCAGTGTTTACGGCTCATTGCTGCTTTTACCTGAAAATGAGCGAAAACTGATAAAAGGAGTTATTATTAATAAGTTCAGGGGCGATATTTCTTTGTTTGATAACGGAAGGAAAATACTTGAGAAATTATGTGGTGTGCAGGTTGTAGGCGTTATTCCCTATTTCAGGGATATTTACATCGACGATGAAGATTCGGTGGGGGTTGACCGGAAAAAATTTAGTTCGGTTCAAGGAAAAACAAATATTGCTGTTGTTTTGGTGAATCACATGTCAAATTTCACCGATTTCAACCTGCTTGAACAAATATCTGAAATCAATCTTTTTTATGTAGCAACACCTGAAGATATTGAACAGGCGGATATTGTAATAATTCCGGGTTCAAAAAACACCATTGCCGATTTACTTGGTTTGCAGAAAAGCGGAATGACCCGTGCAATCAGAAAAGCTCATGAATCAGGAAAAGCAGTTTATGGAATTTGCGGTGGTTTCCAGATGATGGGAAACTGGATTAACGACCCGGAACATGTTGAGGGAAACATCGGCCGGGTTCCGGGGTTGGGCATTTTGCCTGTTGAAACCACACTCACAACTGAAAAAGTGACTGAACAATGCTGCTTTGTTTTTCAGCAAAAAAACCTGGCCGGAAAAGGTTATGAAATTCACATGGGCGAAACAGTGGCAGAAGATAAAAGTCCGCTTTGTCTTGTCAATGGCGGAAAAGAGGATGGCTATTTTCTCAGCCCGAAGACCTGGGGAACTTATATTCACGGCATTTTCGACAATATTGAAATTGTAAATGCTGTGCTGAAAACATCGGGAGGTAAAGGTTCTTCGAAATTGGATTTCAGACAGTTTAAGGACGAACAGTATGATAAACTGGAAGCGCTGGTGCGCGCCAATGTTGACCTGGCATACATTTATCAATCGATGGAATGATGGAAAGCTGCCACGGTAACGACAAATACAATTACAACGGACAAATCTCTGTTGATTTCAGTTCGAATGTGTGGTGCCGCCCGATGCCACCATTTTTCTTTTCGGAATTGCAGAAATCGCTGTTTTCGGTTGCTGATTATCCGCATCCACAGGCTGCTGATTTTGCTGAAGTTCTGGCTGATTTTCATCAATTTAAAGCTGAAAATGTTTTTGTAACAAATGGTTCGGTGGAAGCGATGTTTTTGATGGCCCATGCTTTTGCCGGGAAAAAATCGGCGATTATTTATCCGTGTTTTTCAGAATACGAAATGGCCTGTACGCGATTTAACCATCGGCTCAGTTTTATCCCGAATCAGCAATTTTTGTCAGCGGATTTTACCGGTCTTAATTTGGTTTGGCTGGGAAACCCAAACAACCCTGACGGGAAGTCTTTTTCTGTTTCTGAAATTGAAAAACTGTTGACTGCAAATCCTTCGGTTTTGTTTATCATCGACGAGGCGTTTGACCATTTGTGTGTTGGTCTTAAGTCGTCGTCGCAATTACTAAAACGGTTTGAAAACCTTGTGATTATACGTTCGTTTACCAAAGCGTTCGCTATTCCCGGGCTGCGGTTGGGTTATGTTCTTGCTCCAGACCGGATAATCGAAAAAATAAAGAAAGTCAGTATTCCGTGGTCGGTAAACTCGCTTGCAATCTGCGCCGGAAAAATAATCCTGGAAAATTACAATGCTTTTCTACCCGATAAGAATGAATTGAAAATATTAGCCGGTTATCTTTTGGCCCAACTTGAAAGGTTTCCGCAACTTACTGTTACTCCGTCGGGTTGTAATTTTTTCCTTGTGAAAATGGAAAACAGGTCAGCTTCTGAATTAAAACAATATCTTGCGACTCAGCACCGGATTTTGGTCAGAAATGCTTCCGGTTTCAGAGGATTGGATGAAACTTATTTCCGGCTATCGGTTCTGCCTGAAGACAGTGTTGACAACCTGGTAAATGCACTGAAACTCTTTTTCAAATGAATCATCCCGAAATTATTATTCCACTAATTCTTGGTTTTGCTGCCGATGTTTTTATTGGCGATCCGCACTGGCTCCCGCACCCGGTGAGGTTTTTCGGGCGACTTATTTCGGTTGGCGAAAAATGGCTGAACAAAGGAAAACAACGGATACTGAAAGGCGCTATCATGACCGCGGCGCTTGTTTCAGCGGTTTTCTTTTTCCTGTATATTTTGCTGAAAGTAATTTCTGCCAATTTTGTGCTGTGCACGATTGTGGCTTCAGGGTTTGTTTTTTACGGGTTGGCCAATCATTCGCTTATCAAGGAATCGCTCCTGGTAATAAAAGCGCTGAATAAGGAGGGTATTGAGGCGGGCAGAAAACGGCTGAGTTTTATTGTTGGCCGCGACACTACTGCTTTAAACGAAAGTCAGGTGCATACTGCAGTTCTCGAAACACTTTCTGAAAACCTGAGCGACGGTGTGATTGCCCCACTGTTTTTTTATACAGTTGGCGGGGTTCCGGCCATGCTGGCATACAAAATGGCGAACACCCTCGATTCAATGATTGGCTATAAAAATGAGCGTTACAAAGATTTTGGCTGGTTTGCCGCCCGCCTCGACGATGTTTTGAATTTTCTTCCTGCAAGAATTACAGCTTTTCTGATGGTTTTGGTCACTTTCAGTTGGCGCGGATTGAAATTCACTTTTAAGTATGGCAGGCAACATGCAAGTCCGAATTCGGGCTACCCTGAAGCGGCACTGGCAGGTATTTTAAACTGCCGGTTGGGCGGCGCCAATTATTATTCGGGCAAACTTGTGATTAAACCTTATATTGGTGATAATAACAGAACTATTTCTGATTCTGATGTTTACAAAGCATGTATAATTAACTTTGCTTCTGCCATCCTTTTTATTTTGCTGATAGTATTTGTTACTTCAGGTTTTCCTTAAAGAAATCCACCGTTCGTTTCCAGGCAATTTTAGCCTGTTCGGCATTGTAACGTTCCGGATTGCTGTCGTTGTTAAACGCATTACCGGTTCCGGGATATTTATAAATCTGGTATTTTTTGTTATTTGCTTTTAACGCTTCTTCAAACGCCGGAATCCCTGAATTTATCCGTTCATCATTTTCTGCATAATGGGCAAGAATCGGAGCTTTTATTTTCGGAACATCTTCTGTTTTTGGAACACTTCCGTAATAAGGAGCCGCAGCATCCAGGTTTTCGCAGTTAACTGCAACCTGGTTGGTCATTGCGCACCCCAGCAAAATCCGGTGCAACCCACTTTCCCGTTTGGGTTGGGATGTGTTTTCAGGTATTTTACTGCTGCCACAAAGTTTTTGGTGGTTTCCTCGGGATTCAGTTTTCCGAACAGTTCGCGCACATTCGAAATATCTTCCGGTGTGCCGCCAACAGGCGAAAGTGCATCGGGTGCCAGCGCCAAAAAACCTTCTGCAGCCATTCGGTTGGTAACATCTTTAATGTGAGGCACCAGTCCCCGATTTTCGTGGATTACAATCACAGACGGAAACTTTTTGCCTTTTCTGGGCATTGCTTCAAATGCTTTCATGTCGCTGGTGGCAGCAGGGTAGGTGGTCATTTTTGAAACCACTTCGGCAATTTTTTCAGCTTTTTCGGCAGCCGATAGACTGCTATTTTCCAGAATTGGCATTACTGTGAACGCTACAGCAGTGCTGCCGGTAATTACTGCCAGTTTCCTGATAAATCGCGGCGGTTGGTTTCCCCGGATTGATGTTCTTCAAACAGTTGTGCGATTTCTTTTTCCATGATTTTTGGTTTAAATTGTTGATAACCGGTTACTTTTTATGCTGTTGAAGGTACAAAAAATTGCAAAACCATTTGATACCAGATGTGTTCATAAAAATAAAAATTCTTTACATTGTCTGGAATATATGTAAAGAAAATTAGTTTTTCTTTACAGAATACATTAGGTTTGTAAAGATATTTTAAAAATCTATACATAATGAGAGTTGAAACAAATTGGATTCTAAAGGAACTTCCATTGACAATTGATATTGAATCGAAGGCAGTTTTAAAAAGACTTCCATCGGCACATGCCGCTCTAGCTGAATTAAAGGGAATTGCAACAACAATTCCAAACCAGAATATTCTTATTAACACACTTGGCTTGCAGGAAGCCAAAGACAGTTCAGCAATCGAAAATATTATAACTACACATGACGATTTATTTAAATCAGAAATAAACATTGATTTTGCCAAATCTGCTGGCGCTAAAGAGGTGCAGAACTATATTTCAGCATTAAAAAAGGGTTTTGAACTCGTCAGACAAAACGGATTAATCACGAACAGAATCATACTCGAAATTCAAAAAGAATTGGAAGGAAATAATGCTGGTTTTCGAAAACTACCGGGAACTGCACTTAAAAATTCGTCAACAGGAGAAACAATTTATACGCCGCCTCAGGATTTTGAAGAAATTAACAGTTTAATGACAAATCTGGAGAAATTTATAAATGACCCTTCAATATGCGATTTTGACGCGTTGGTAAAAATGGCAGTTATTCATTATCAGTTCGAGAGTATTCATCCGTTTTACGACGGGAATGGGAGAACCGGAAGAATTATCAATATTCTATACCTAATTACACAGAATCTGCAAAATCTTCCGGTCTTATATTTAAGCAGATATATTATTCAAAATAAATCTGATTATTACAGGTTACTTCAGGAAATCAGACTGAAGAAAAATTGGGAAGAATGGCTAATATTCATCATTAGAGGAATTGAAATTATTTCGAAGGAAACAATCAGTTTGATTATTAAAATAAGAGAGTTGATGTTGGAATATAAAAACCTGTTGCGCAATAATTATAAATTTTACAGTCAGGAATTGCTGAATAATCTGTTTAAACATCCGTACACCAAAATCGAATTTATTGTAAACGATTTGGGAGTTTCGCGAATTACCGCAGCTATTTATCTCAACAAATTAGCTGAAGACGGATTGGTAAGAAAGGAAAAAATAGGAACAGGTAATTACTACGTTAATGAAAGGCTTTTTAAGTTGTTGTCGGAGAGATAATTGGAACTTATTAATTTTCTTTTATTTTCTTCAAAGGAATTCAAATTCTTTAAACCTGAAGTGCCTTTCGATTTTGTTGTTTTTTCGTCGGGTGCTGGCATTTTCGACTGGAAACACAAGTGCCAGTAAATTGAAGAATTGATTAATTTTATCTTCTTTTCAGTAACAGTTACAAAAAAAGTATCTTTGAAAAATAAATATGGAACAGTTTGATAAAATTAAAGTTATTCAACATTGGGTAAATAGTTCTGATGAGGATTTCGAAACGATGATAACAATGTTTGATTCTAAACGATATAGTTGGTCGTTATTTATCGGACATTTGATGCTTGAAAAATTGTTAAAAGCTTATTATGTTAAAGTTATTCAACAATACCCACCATATTTGCACAATCTCCTTCGATTGGCAACAGAAGCCAACCTTGAGGTTGAAGAAAATTTAAAACTTAAATTAATTACAATTACGGCATTTAACCTGAATGCGCGTTATGACGATTACAAAAATAGTTTTCAGGCAAGATGTACCCCAATATATACCAGGGAGTGGGTTGAAATAATAAAAGATTTAAGGAAATGGATAAAGGAACTAATAGAAAAATAAATGATTTTATCACTTATTTAGCCGGACAAAATTTCGGATTAAAAAAGGCATATTTATTTGGTTCTTATGCAAAAAAAACTGAAACAATCAATAGCGATATTGATTTGGCTTTAATCATAGATCAACTTCCTGATGAAGAAAAATTCGATTTCCAGGTGCAATTAATGTTAATTGCCGCAGATTTTGATATCAGAATTGAACCACATCCCTTTTCACTTGAGGATTTTAATCCAGCCAATCCATTGGTTTCTGAAATTTTGAATACGGGTATTGAAGTGAATATCTGATAAAATTCAGTATGTATGTTTCCGTTTCTTTTTCACCCTTAAAATTTCCATAATTTTACCCCAATGAAAAACGGTTTAAAAAATATCCGTCTTGTTGCCACCGATTTGGACGGAACTTTTCTGAAAAACGATAAAACCATCAGTCCGAAAAACCTGGAATCGTTGCATCGTTTGGGTGAGAGGAATATTATCCGCGTTGCAGCCACCGGTCGAAGCATGCACAAGGTTCGGGAAGTTCTCAACCCTCAAATCCCTTTCGATTTTGTGGTTTTTTCGTCGGGTGCCGGGGTGTTCGACTGGCAAAAGCAACAACACATTTTCAGCCGGAACCTTTCGCAACATTCAGTAAAAAAGTTGTTACATTATTTTATTTCTGAAAGATTGAATTTTCATGCTTTTTTCCCGACACCCGAAAATCATAAACACTGGTTTTACCGGGGCGATAAAAAATGCGAGGAATTTGAACGATATTTTACTTATAATCAGGCTTATTCATTCGAGCTGAATGTAAATAGTTTGCCCGAAACGGAAATGTGCCAGTTCCTTGTCATCATCCCTGAAAATGAAGAAAGATTCAAAACACTGAAAAACAAAATTGAATCAATTTGTCCTGAAATCAGGGTTATCAGGGCTTCTTCGCCTATCACAAAAGGGTTTATCTGGATTGAGATTTTTCATCACACGGTTTCGAAAGGAAACGGAATCAAGCATATTTGCGAATTGAAGGGAATACAAAGCGAACAAACTATTGGAATTGGCAACGATTACAACGACTTTGATTTGCTTGATTTTACCGGTTTTTCGTTTTTAACCGAAAATGCCCCTGCCGAAATCAAACATTTGTACCCAAATACAACTTCCAATGAAAATGATGCATTTGCCAATGCAATTTAACCAATCCTCGGTTAATTTGTTGTAATTTTCGCCGCTTTACCGGTACACATTAACAATTAACAAAAACACAGTTTAATATGAAATTCATTATTAGTTCTCTCCTGCTGCTCAGTACAGTTTTACTGTCGGCCCAAACTAGTTTCGATTTAAAAAGTACGATCCCGCAAGACCCTAAAGTGAGCAAAGGTGTTTTGGAAAACGGAATGACTTATTATGTTCGTGCCAATGAAAATCCAAAAAACCGTGCAGAACTTTTCCTTGTTGTGAAAGCTGGTTCCATCGACGAAGACGACGACCAGCAAGGGCTGGCGCACTTTTGCGAGCACATGTCATTTAACGGCACCAAAAACTTTCCGAAACACGAACTCATAAGTTATTTCGAATCGATTGGGATGGAATTTGGCCCCGAAATTAATGCATATACCAGTTTCGATGAAACGGTTTACATGCTGAAAGTACCGCTGGATTCCTCAGAATTTTTGGAAAAAGGATTACAGGTTTTGTATGACTGGGCATGTCAGGTAACCGATTCTGATCAAGAAATTAATAATGAACGTGGTGTAATTCATGAGGAATATCGCGGTGGAAGAGATGCAAACAACAGGATGATGCAAAAATGGCTGCCGGTTTTTCTTCATAATTCAAAATATGCAGAGAGACTGCCAATCGGTAAAATGGACATCGTTGACAACTTTCCTCCCGAAGCTTTGCGCAGATTCAGAAAAGACTGGTACCGGCCTGATTTGCAGGCAGTAATTGTAGTTGGCGATTTTAACCAGGAAGAAATGGTGAAAACTGTAAAGGAAAAATTTTCTGAAATTCCGGCTGTAACTAATCCGCGTCCCAAAAAATATTTTGATATTCCTGACCACAAGGAAACTTTGGTAAGTATTAGTACAGACAAGGAGTCTCAATATTCAATGGCAGCAACTTTTTACAAGCATCCACCAAAAAAGGAGAAAACTATTGGGGATTATCGTGATATGATAAAAGAGGGACTTTTTAATACGTTAATTAACAATAGATTGGCCGAAAAAACTCAACAAGCGGAACCTCCATTTTTGGGAGCGCAATCAAGTTATTCCGAATTTGTTGGTCCAATCATGGTTTATCAATCATTTGCTGCAACTCAGAATGGAAAAATTGAGGAGGGATTAAAAGCAGTTCTTATTGAAAACGAACGTATTCGTCAGTTTGGATTTACTGATACTGAACTTGAACGGCAAAAAACTGCTGTTTTAAATAATCTCGAAAAGGCTTACAATGAAAGAAACAACCAGAAATCCATTAGTTATGCTGATGAGTATAAACGTAATTTTCTAATGACCGAAGAACCATTTCCGGGTATTGAAAATGAGCTTGAATATTATAAAACTTTTTTACCAGGAATTACTGCTTTCGAATTAAATGAATTGGCAGCAAAGTGGGTTACCGACGAAAACCGTGTAGTGGTGGTTACTGCTCCCGAAATTGAAGGTGTAAAAGTACCTACGGAAGCAGAAATTCTGGCAGTACTCGATGAAGTGAAGAACATGAAAATTGAACCATATAAGGATGCAGTTACCAATGTGCCGCTGGTTGAGTATGAACCTTCAGGAAGTAAGGTAGTTGCCGAAAAGAAACTCGAAAATGTGGATGCAGTGGAGTGGACCTTGGAAAATGGTGCAGTTGTGGTTGT
>Ga0100401_1001143_pt1 | contig 21718 bp, 22 predicted proteins | sample CryGeymeta201525_FD_80421 | JGI IMG/M metagenome (GOLD analysis project Ga0100401, IMG submission 80421) | Groundwater microbial communities from Crystal Geyser aquifers in Utah, USA - Crystal Geyser metaG 2015-25 | ecosystem: Environmental > Aquatic > Deep subsurface > Groundwater | place: USA... | reverse complement strand
ACTGAATAATTTTTCAGTTTAAAAAGTACAACGTGATTTATCATTTCTGCTATTTATATCTTTTATCTTGTATTTTTACTTGCGCAAAATTAACGTTTTATCAATGGCAATTTTCAATAATCAATCTAAAAACCTGAAATAAGAACAAATATGCTTGTAATTGGTGTTGCCGGGGGAACCGGATCGGGAAAAACAACGGTGGTGCGAAAAATTCAGCAACAGTTTCCAAAGGGTGAAGTAAATGTGCTTACTCACGATTCTTACTACCGGGATAATAAGGATTTAACGCTGGAAGAACGATGGAAAAAAAATTACGACCACCCCGATGCCATTGAATTTGATTTGATGGTTGACCATGTAAAAAAACTGAAAAAAGGTATTTCAATCGAGGAACCTTCTTATTCATTTATTACCTGTACCCGTGAAGAAAAAACTAAACTGATTGTACCCCGCGAAGTGCTTATTATTGAAGGAATCCTTTGTCTTACTAATCGTGAATTGCGCGATTTGATGGATATAAAAGTTTATGTTGACTGCGATTCTGACCTCCGCCTGGCCAGGGTAATTCACCGCGACATGGAAGAACGTGGTCGAAATGTAAATGAAGTTTTGGAACGCTACGAAAAAACGGTACGCCCCAGCCACCTTCAGTTTATTGAACCCACAAAAAATTTTGCCGATATTATTATTCCGCAGGGAGGCCGAAACCATATTGCCATTCAGATACTTACCAATCATATTAACCAGACATTAAAATAAATACAACATGTTGAATGAATTAAACATCGAAGAAGTTCTCTTTATTGATATTGAAACCGCACCAATTGCACCGGAATTTGGCAAGCTAAGCGAAAACTGGCAGAAGTTATGGGAACATAAAATGAAGCCACAACTAAACGAAGGCGAAACTGCGAAAGATTTGTACCAACGCGCCGGAATTTATGCCGAGTTTGGCCGGATTATCTGCATTTCGATGGGGTACGTTGCACAAAAAGAGGGAGAGAAATTTTACAGGGTGAAATCGTTTTACGATGAAAATGAAAAAATTCTGATTGGCAATTTCTTTCAGGCCATCGAAAAATTTATGCGGGCAGGCAAACGCAAACTTTGTGCCCATAACGGTCAGGAATTTGATTTTCCGTACATTGCCCGGCGTGCAATTGTACTCGGGTTGAACCTCCCTAAAATTTTAGATATTGCCGGCACCAAACCCTGGGAAACAAAAGATCAATTGCTTGACACGCTCCAACTCTGGAAATTTGGCGATTACAAACATTACACTTCGCTCTCGTTATTGTGTGAACTTTTCAACATACCAACTCCAAAAGACGATATCGATGGCAGCCAGGTTGCCCGTGTTTACTGGGAAGAAAACAATTTGGAACGAATTGTCCGTTATTGCGAGAAGGATACACTGGCAGTTGCCAATTTGCTACTGCGTTACAAGGGGGAAAAGATAATTGAGGCGGAGAATATGGAGGTGGTTTAGGAAACAATGCGAGAATGCGAGAATGCAGGAATGATGAGGAAAGTCACAAGTCGGAAGATAGAAAAGTTGTCATGGTTGTCTGGTTTCATGGTTTTCATGAATTGATTTAACATCAACAACTTGACAACAACGATTACGTGATAACAATGAAAACTCTTTAAACCCATAACTTTGAACTCCAAACTCTGAACTTTGAACTCAATTTCTCATCGCCCTATCCATATCGCGCTTTGAGTCTTTCAGTTTCAGCGATTCCCGTTTGTTGTAGGTTTTCTTTCCGCAAGCAAGGTTAATTAATTCGTTTACAATTAATTGATAAAAATAACTTTAAATTTTAAACCCAATTTGTTTCCTTGGTATTGGATTTTTTTGTTTCTCCATTAGCTCGTCTAAGTAACTGAAAACCAATTCAATGTTTTTATCTTGATTTACAAGTTTCTTTTTGATTTCTTCAATGTCAAGTTTAAGGGTTAAGTTATCTGTTAACATTTGTCGCATCTTTACAAAAACCTCTATGATTCGGATGCTCATTTTTTTTGCTCTTTTACTTTTGAGGACGCTGGCAAGTTGTAAAACACCATGTTCGGTAAAAACAAAAGGCAAATATCTTTGTCCACCCCAACTTGAGGTCACAGTTTGTGACCTCAAGTTTCTAAATTCATTTTCAGTTAGTTCAAACATAAAGTGCTCCGGGAAAATATCTAAATTTCTTCTAACTGCTTGTTTTAGAACTTTTGTGTCAACTTCATAAAGTTCTGCCAAATCCCTGTCTAACATTACTTTTTCATTCCTGACAAACCAGATTTTACTTATTATTGATTCATCAGGCAACAAAATATTATCATCTTTTTCTTTAATCATTAGAATGTTACTTCTTGTTACAGTATAATCTTTTGTGGCTATGAAATTGAATAAATACTCAATTTCTCATCGCCCGATCCATATCGCGCTTCGAGTCCTTTAGTTTCAGCGATTCGCGTTTATCATAGGTTTTCTTTCCGCGGGCAAGTGCAATTTCGAGTTTTGCCAGGCCGCGTTCGTTGATGAACATTTTTACACAAACAATGGTGAGCCCCGATTCTTTAACTTTCTTTTCGAGTTTGTTCAGTTCCTTGCGGTTTAGCAAAAGTTTACGGTCGCGGCGGGCTTCGTGGTTGTTGCAGGTTCCAAAATCGTATTCCGAAATATGCAGGTTTTTTACGAACAGTTCGCCGCTGTAAAACTGACAGAACGATTCGGTGAGGTTTACTTTACCTGCTCTGATTGATTTTATTTCAGTACCAGTAAGTTTAATTCCCGCGATCCACTTTTCGATTAGCTCGTACTCGAAAGTCACTTTCCGGTTTTTAATGCGAATATCAGAAGTTTGATGTGCCATTAATCCAAAGTTATTAACAATTTAGCCAATGTAAAGCTAATCAAACCAAAAACAATCCAGTTGGCAGCAACAATTTTTAATATCAGGTTATCACGTTCTTCTCTGGGAAAAGGCAGTAATTTTCTGCCACCCATCAGGAATACATAAAAGCCATAAATTCCGAAAACATCAAGCAGTTTAAAGAAAGGAAACAATCCGGTTACTGCTGAAACAATCAGAAATGGCACCAACGAGTAAGAAACCAGTTTTTGAAGGGCTTCAATTTTCGGTTTATAACCAAAGTATTTTATCATTTCATTTGTACCATACACCCCGATAATATATAACGATGCAAAAAGTGCAATTTCGCGAAATACCCAAAGTGCCGCCATCCAGATTCTGAAATAGTCGCTCCTGAAAAATTCACCTAAAAAAACAGCCGCACATACAACAGATAGAAGCGGAATTAAAAGGTTTTTAAACAAATCTTCCTGAGTTTCCCTGGTATCAGCATGAGATCTCCAGAAACCCCTCGGATTTAAAATCAACTCCTGAACCAGGGCATATATTTTTGAATAGAATAATTTCAGATTTTCCATAACAGGGCGTAAAAATACACTTAATTGTTAATTCAAAAAAAATATGGTTTCGAAATGTTTTCAACCGAAGAAATGGGTGATTGTGTTTATGACTATAAAATCTAAATTGTAAAATCAATGTCGTTTAGATAACGCTGTCAAGTCTAAAGACGTTGGCAGGTTAAATGCAATGCAGACTTGTCAGCGTGCGAAGCTCCTGACAACGTCAAACCGATATGAATTCTGAAGATTGTATTGACTTATTATTACATTCTTTTTACAATTCAATAACGTGAATTAAAATGACCAGAATAATAACTGAAATACAATACGAAAAAGCATTGGAAAGAGTCGAAGAACTGCTGCTGCTGGTTGATAATCAAACTCCTGAAAACGATAAAAACTATGTTAAGCTCGATTTACTTTCAGATTTGGTTGCTGAATAAAACTCGCAACAATATTAAATGTCAGTCCTTCGCGGATTAGTGAATAATTAAACGGAAAAAGTGAACCCACGCTGAAAATTGCCCGATTGCTTCGGGATGAACTAAAAATAGATGCCGATATTATTTTAGGTTAGTTTTTGCGTTTTTTCTTTCATTCAGCAACTTTTGCAATGCAAACATCTCATCGCGTAACCGCGCTGCTTCAATAAAATCGAGTTCTTTAGCGGCAGCTTTCATCTGTTTCTTTGTTTTTTCGATTGTTTTTTCCAAACCTTCAACACTCATATACTGAATAACCGGATCGGCTGCAATATCCGGAATCTCAATTCCTCCGGCATATTCGGCTTGTTTGTCACTTCGATATTTGTACCCAATAATTTCGCGGGTTGGTTTAACAATTTGGGTTGGGGTTATGTTATTTTCGATGTTGTATTTCAACTGCTTTTCGCGCCGGTAGTTGGTTGAATCAATGGTTTTCTGCATCGAGTTGGTGATTTTATCGGCATACATAATTACGGTACCGTTAATATTCCTTGCAGCACGTCCCGCAGTTTGGGTGAGTGAGCGTTCGGAGCGTAAAAATCCTTCCTTGTCGGCATCTAAAATTGCCACCAGCGAAACTTCGGGCAAGTCCAATCCTTCGCGCAAAAGATTAATTCCAACCAGCACATCAAACTGTCCCTTTCGCAATTGTTCCATAATCTCAACGCGTTCCATGGTATCAACATCCGAATGAATATAACGGGTTTTTACCCCCATTTTTGTAAGGTATTTTGATAATTCTTCGGCCATGCGTTTGGTTAAAGTGGTTACCAGAATGCGTTCGTTTTTCTGAACCCTGAGATTGATTTCGTGCATCAAATCGTCAATCTGGTTGGTACTTGGCCTAACGTCAATCTGTGGATCGAGCAATCCGGTTGGCCTGATTATTTGTTCAACCACAACACCCTCGCAGCGTTCCAATTCGTAGTCGGCGGGCGTGGCGCTAACATAAACTATCTGGTTGGTAACATTTTCGAACTCCTCAAATTTCAGCGGCCGGTTATCGATGGCTGCGGGCAACCTGAAACCGTATTCAACAAGGTTCATTTTACGTGAATTATCACCACCGTACATTGCACGAACTTGTGAAATGGTAACATGGCTTTCGTCAATTACACACAAAAAATCATTGGGAAAATAATCGAGCAGGCAGAAAGGTCGTGTTCCCGGCAAACGACCGTCGAAATAACGCGAGTAGTTTTCAATTCCCGGACAGTAGCCCAATTCACGCATCATTTCCATATCGTATTCGGTTCGCTCCAAAATACGTTTCGCTTCCAAAGGTTTGCCGATTTCCTTAAAGTATTCAACCTGTTTTACCAAATCATCCTGTATATTTCGGATGGCGGAATTCATGCGCTCTTTGGTAGTTACAAAAATATTGGCCGGGTAAATTACCGCATCATCCATTTTGCGAAGAACTTTCCCTGAAACCGGATCGAAAACCGAAATTTCCTCAATCTCGTCACCAAAAAATACAATCCGGATGGAATCATCTGCATACGCCGGAAAAATATCAACCGTGTCTCCTTTCACCCTGAAATTTCCACGCTGAAAATCAACCTCGCTTCGGGAATAAAGCGCATCAACCAGTTTTCGTAACATGGCATTTCGCGAAACTTTTTCACCTACTTTCATGTTGGTAACGTTGGCATGAAAATCTTCGGGGTTGCCAATGCCGTACAAACAGGAAACCGATGAAACCACAATTACGTCGCGCCTTCCCGAAAGTAAGGAAGACGTTGCGCTTAATCGGAGTTTTTCAATGTCTTTATTTATCGAGAGGTCCTTTTCAATGTAAGTATCTGTTTTTGGAATGTAGGCTTCAGGCTGATAATAATCGTAATACGAAACAAAATATTCAACCGCATTTTCAGGAAAAAACATTTTGAATTCGCCGTACAACTGGGCCGCCAGCGTTTTATTGTGGCTTAAAACCAACGTCGGTAATTCAACCTTCTCAATTACGTTGGCCATAGTAAAAGTTTTGCCGGAACCTGTAACGCCAAGCAAAGTCTGAAACCGGTCGCCGCGTTCAATGCCTTCGACCAACTGACGGATTGCTTCGGGCTGATCACCGGTGGGTTGATAATCGGAAACTACTTTAAACTTCATATTGCAAAACTAACGAACAGATTCAGAAAAAAGAAGTAACCAACCAAACCAAAATATTTATCTTAGAATTTTTGCCTATTCCCGAAAAGTAGGTTTAAAAGTATGATTTGGAAAGTACGATTAGCTGAAAATTAAATTGTTATTAAAACATTTTTGTAAAAATGATTTAATTTATATTGATAATCTTATTTTTGTCGTTAATACAAGGACGCATTTTACATTTTAAACCCGATAGTATGAAAAAGTTAAGGTACCTGGCATTGATCATTTTTGCCATGTTTGGGATATTCAATTCCCGCGCCCAGGAAGTTATTTCTGAATCTGACCCGGATGTTTTTAAAGGATTCTATCTGGGGGGAATAATTTCCACCAATGGCTGGGGTGGCGAAGTGAAATATGTTTTCAACAAAAGATTTACGGTCAGAGGTGGTTATGAGACTTTAAATCTTGCCTATACTTTTGATTATACACAGGAAGACATCGATTTTGAAACCAATTTAGATTATAATACAGGCTCCGTCTTTCTATTAGGTGATTTTTCATATACCCGCAATCTGTATTTGTCAGGAGGAGTTATGTTTAATTCTTTTAATCCACAGGTTTCGGGGTACGCAACAAGCGGAATGAAATATGGAGACATAACTATTCCGGCTTCTATGGTTGGTGATTTTACCTTTACGATAACTCCGGAAACCAAAGTGTCGCCTTACGCTGCGTTAGGTGTTCGCAGTTTTTTCGGGAAAAAGAAAAGTGTATTGTGGACAACCGAAGTAGGATTTTTTTACTTTGGATCTCCACAGGTTGATATTGAAGCCAGTGGGCTGATAGCGCCAACTGCCGACCCGGCTCACGGGCAAAAGGAAAAACTGGAATATCAGGTAGAACAATACAAATTTTACCCGGTAGTAAAAATGGGACTTGCAATAAAACTTTTTTAAAAATTAGATAAAAAACCTTACCGAAATGAAAAATACAGTAAAAACAAATCTGATAGCTGCCATCGGAATAATGATGGTACTGCTCTTCGCGGCTTGTGATGATTATTTTACCAATCCGCTGAAAGACAAAGAAACAGGTGAAGATATTAATCTGCTGATTGTGGATTTTAATTTTTTCAAAACCCGGATGACTTACAAAATTACAGATGCCAAAACGGGAGAAATCATAAATGCGGAGGCAAAAATCAAGTTCACGGGTAAAAACGCGAATGATATTGTTACTTATGCCGGAGAGAAAAATCAGGAATACAGCAGTTCTGTCGGACAGTTGGAACTGACCACCGACCCGAATGTTGCGATTTCAGAAAATTCACCCTTCGAATTTTATGTAACCGTCGAAATAAAAGGTTATAAAACACTGAACAAAGCCATTTCAGTCCAAAGTGAAGGGATTAAAACTTATGATTTGGCGCTTTCGAAAATTGCCGATGAAAATGAAACCGAATTAACGGGAGAAATCGAATTTGGAACCGATACCGTTTTTCAATTCATAGCGCCCGATTTAAAGTCGGCAGAGATAAGCGAAACTCCTTATAAAATCGGCTACAGTGTTACTCTTAGAAATCTGTTGAAATTTACCGACGAATCAAATCAGCTTCTTTTTAACAATAGCGAAGAACTGATGAATGCCTATAATAGCAACCCTGCAAATTTCATTAAAATTAACATTGCAACTTTTACTGATTATCAGCCTGGTTTAGAAGTCGTTACTATCGATGGGAAACGCCGAAATACACTGTTTCATAAACTCGAAACCGGTAGTTTGACCAGCCTTGTAGTTGCCGGCAAAAAAGTGGGAAGTTTGAATGGGGGAATTATTCTTTCAAAATGTTCAGGTGCAAAAGATTTTTTGCCCAAAATACTGACCTTCTCTGATTTTGAAAACGGAACATCAAATATTTTGGGAACAACCCTTATTCATAGCCAGTTAAATTTCAGTTACACTCTGGCCACCGTATCAACTGATGAATTGTGTGCAAAAGGCAGCAGCATCACCTTTAAATCGAATGTAATTTCCAGTTTTTCGATTGTAGCCGATGTTTTTGACCAGGATAACAAACTGATTACCACCAAATATTTCAAAGGTAAATTCCCTGAAACTTTTGTGGTTGAAAATGTACCTCCGAAAGCTGTGAAGCTTGTTTTTCGGAATAATAATCCGTCATTTAAAGCCATTCAACCACTGCAAATCAGTAATTTTTGTAACGGTAATTACGAGGTTAATGTTGAACCTGCTGAAGGATATACACAATACCAGGTAGTTTTAAAAATAATGTGCCGTAATAATAAGCAGGTGGCCATTGCGCCAACATTCAGCGTTGAGGTTAAGCTAAAAAACTCATCCGATCCCTGGCAGTTAATCAATATGTTAGGCGGCAAAGTGGATATGCTGGGAAAACCTAATGAAGATTACGAAATGCGCCTGCTATGGAATTCGGAGTGGGAGTATTCAATGTATTCAACAAAATTCGATGCAAATGGAAATTACACCGGTACCCCGGAACCTGATTTAAAAGTGGTTTCAAAAAAACTGGACGACGGCAGAATTCAAATCGGTGTGGAAAAGATTTTTGGCCAGGACATTTGCAGTGAAATGGGTTGGTAATTCAAATTGTTTTTATCGTTTCAACTGAAAAAATACAGGGAAATGATCGCTTACCCCACCGTAGTAATTAGGTCCTCCGTAAGTTCGGTTAGGAGAAATATCGCCCTTGTCGTTTTGGTATTCCATCCATTGTTCACGAAAAACAAAACCTTGTTTGTCAACAGATTGAAATCCTTTGTTGTCAAGCAATCCTGCTGAAACAATGATATTGTCGAGCATGTTCCAGTTACCCCGATAATTATAAGAGCCCTGTTTTGCCTCGTGTGTAGGGTACATCAGATTAATCAAAGCGGCATTTTCAGTTTCAGGACTTTTGGCTGATAAAACCTCCTTCAGACTTTTATTCGATGGTTCATCGTTCATATCGCCCATTACAACAATGTTTGCTTCGGGATTTACATTTTGAACCGAATCGATTTTGCTTTTTAACAACCGGGCAATCGCAATTCTTTTTGGTTCTGTTTGCTCCACGCCGCCAATTCGCGAGGGCCAGTGATTTACAAAAATGTGAAATTCCTCACGATTAAGGGTTTCCCCTTTTACATGTAAAATATCGCGTGTGGTAAAATTGGGTTCATCAACAAAAGTAACTTTTACCGGGGCGCTCCAGGTTACTTTAAATTCAGCCGGGCGGTATAGCAACGCAACGTCAATTCCCCGGAAGTCGGGACTTTCGAAATGGGCAATTTCATATTTTCCACCCGCCAAAGGTTCTGTTTTTAGCAGATCATTCAGAACTTTTCTGTTCTCAATCTCACACAACCCGATAATTTCGGGTAATTCTTTTTGATTTACCGAAGACAAAACCCTGGATATGTCTTCCAGTTTTTTCTGATATCGTTCCGGAGTCCACTTTTTCTCGCTTTCAGGGGTGAACTCAGCATCGTTTACTCCCGGTGAATTTTCAGTATCGAACAGGTTTTCGACATTGTAAAACACAACTGTCAGGTTTCTTTTTTTGTTGTAACCTGCATTGGCAAAGGAATGGATAATTACAGTCAGCAAGAAACTCACAGCCAATATGGCCAAAGTCAGCAGAACAGCTCTTTTACTTTTCATAAAAAACACTTTTTATTTTAAATTAAATTTCCTGGCCAACAGTAACTTCGTAAAAATCAGTAACCAAAGTAGCCATCATTCCAGCCGCTTTTGCGGCTTGAATACCCAGTTGCGCATCTTCAAAAACTTCGCAAACAACAGGTTCAACGCCAAGCAGTTCAGCACATTTCAAAAACGTGTCGGGAAATGGTTTTGGCCTGCTTACATCCTCTGTTGAAACCAGGATTTCGAAATATTTGTCAAGCCCTAAAATCTCCATGGTTTTCCATGCCAACCTCTTATATCCGCCGGTTCCAACAGCCATCGGCATTTTTCCGTGGTACTTTTTTGCCAGTTCCACAACCGGAGCAACCGGCTTCATTTTGTGCATTATTTTTTCGTATTCCCGTTCTTTCAAATGACCGATTTCTTCTGCATTCATTTTTGTTCCAAACTGCTCATTCAGTTTTTCAATGGTACCAACTGCTGGTATTCCGGCTAAAGTGGCAAAAAGTTCTGGGGTGAAGTGAATTCCATATTTCACAAGGATATGTTTGTAGGCTAAAAAATGCACCGGCATGGTATCGGCGAGTGTCCCATCCAGGTCAAAAATCAGCGCTTTTGCTTTGGGATTTATTATTAATTCTCTCACGATTTCAGTATTGTAAAATTTAAAACAAGGCGAAATTAGTTTTTTTATTACCGGCTGAAAATAAAATTTCCACAACCGCGAAAAATTGCCAACTTTGTTCACATAAAATAAATATCCGAAAATGAACGACACACTTTTATACACGCTGCCCCAATGGTTTATTTTTGCCGCCATTTTTGTTACGGTTTATGGTTGGGTTGAACAGAAAAAACCATTCAGAATAATAGGAACTTCAATTTTTATTTTGCTTGGAATTTTTTCGCTGTTTGTAATTCTTGGCGATTATCTGGCAGCAGGAAAATATTTAACACCCGAGGAAATTGCCAACCAGCAGATTTATGAGGATACCGAGGAAGCAATACCTTTTATCGGGAAATTATTACCCGCTTATTTAAGTTTCCTGGTATCGGCGATATTGGCAATCCCTGCAATCGTTCTCGATATTAAAAATAAAAAAAGTTATTATTGGTTCATAATACTTACAGGACTGGTGTCATTATTTGGGTTTTTTATCATTGTTGGTGTTTTAAAATATTTGTAAAAAAGATTTAACTCAAAAAAACATCAACCTGATGGTTTGTATTTTCTTGTTTTCTATCTTGCACCCGAAAAAGTAAGTCAATAAAAATCTAATAAGTTTACACATGAATTCGCAAGCCGAGGAACTAAACAAAATTATCCGGGAAAAAAGCAGTGTTGTTTTCGGGCTTCTTTCAGAAAGAGGTAAGGAAATATATTTCCCTAAGAAGGGAATTTTAGCACAATCTGCCGAAGCTGGCAAAGCCAGTATTAACGCCACCATTGGTACCGCGGTTGAAGACGATGGAACACCCATGCGGCTCGAATCGATTGCTTCGAAGGTTGATTTAAAACCTGAAAAGATATTTCTGTATGCGCCCAGTTATGGCCGCCCCGATATCAGGGCAGAATGGAAGAAAATGATTTATAGGAAAAACCCGTCGATGAAAGGCGCTGAAATCAGTCTGCCGGTCGTTACCAGTGCGCTCACTCATGGTATCAGCATGGCGGGGTACATGTTTTGCGATGCAACCGACAAGGTAATTGTGCCCGACCTTTTCTGGGAAAACTACACGCTCACGCTTACCAATGCTTATGGTTCGCATTTGAAACCGTACAAACTTTTTAAAAACGACGGACTCGACCTTGACGCTTTTGAAACAACATTAAATGAAGGAGTTGTTGGCAAAAGAATCGTTTTGCTCAACTTTCCGAACAATCCGGCCGGATACACGCCCACACAGGTTGAACAGGATGAAATGGTGAAAATCATTAAAGCGTCGGCCGAAAAAGGAAACAAAATTGTTTTGCTCATAGACGACGCGTATTTCGGACTTGGTTACGAAGCTGGCATTGCCAGCGAAAGTATTTTTGCTGCACTTTGCACTTTGCACGACAATGTACTGGCAGTTAAAATCGATGGGCCGACAAAGGAAGATTATGTTTGGGGATTCCGCGTGGGATTTTTAACCTACGGAATAAAAGGCGGGAATGCACCCTTGTACGGAGCGCTCGAATCGAAAACTGCAGGCGCTATTCGCGGGAACATTTCAAATGCCGCCAATATTTCGCAGTCGTTGCTTTTGGAAGCTTACATACACCCGGATTACGAAAACCAGAAAGCCGAAAAATACGCGATTATGAAAGCGCGTTACGACGAAGTAAAACACGTACTTCAAAACGAAGCTTACAAACCTTATTTCAGGGCGCTTCCGTATAACTCGGGTTATTTTATGTGCATCGAATTGGCCGAAGGACTTGAAGGGGAAGTAGTGCGCAAATTGCTTATCGAAAAATACAGCATCGGGGTAATTGCTTTCGACAACCTTCTCCGCATTGCCTTTTCGGCAGTGGCTGAATCAAAAATTCAACCTTTGTTTGAAGGGATTTATGAGGCTTGTAAGGAACAGAAAGGATAGGTTGATTAAAGAACTGGTGCTGAAATTTAGGTTATGAAACCAGCACCAGTTCTTCAAAAGCACTTCTGTAAAAACTGCTTTTTGTAATCAGTTCTTCATGTTTTCCCGATGCTGAAATTATTTTTCCTTCAATCACGTAAATCCGGTCGGTGTACCGGGCAAGTTGCGGACGATGGGTTACAAAAATAACAGGCATTTCGTTTTTCAGCTTGTTCAGAAGTTCAAGTACAAATTTCTCGGTTCTTCGGCCCATGGCAGCCGTTGCCTCATCTAACAAAAGAAGTTGCGGACGGCTGTATAAAGCCCTGGCCAAAGCGATTAGCTGTCGCTGACCGCCTGATAAATTGGTGCTGTTTTCATTAATAATGGTTACATAACCCTGCTGAAATTCCATGATAAAATCATGAAAACCATATTTTTGGCAAAAAGCAACAACCTTTTCAACATCAGTTTTTTCTTCGAGTGAAATGTTTTCGAGCACAGTCCCGTTAAAAAGTTGTACATGTTGTTCTACCGTGGCCACATTTGTTCTCCATTCTTTTGTTGAAAATTGGCCCCAAACGGCATTGTTGACCAGGATCTCACCAGATTCCATTTTATGAAAACGTTGTAAAACGGAAAGCAAAGTACTTTTTCCACAACCTATTTCGCCAAAGAAAGTGATGATTTCCCCTCTTTTTACTTCAAAATTGATTCCTTTCAGCAACAGACTTTTACCCGGAAAACGAAAATTCAAATTCGTAACTTCCAGTTTTTCAATCTGAAAAGTTGGTTCATTAATTTCCTTATCAGGTTTTTCGGAATTGTATTCAGGTTCTGCCGCTGCAAACTCATACATGCGGTCGAATGCAACACGTGCTTCCTGAAACTGGATAGCAGCCATTGCTATATTTAGCACCGAAACACCCAACCCGCCAACCAGCGTAATAATGGCCATCATTTGTCCCAACAGCAATTGTTCGTTTAAAACAAGGTATGCCGACCATGAGATAATTCCTGTCAGCAACAGTGCGCTGACTGCTGAAATCCATAAGTTTAGCTTTGCCCCTAACAAACCAAGATCGAATACCTTTTGCATAAAAAACCCATATACAGTATTTACAATTTTGGCAAACAGGCTTTCGCGGTTAAATATTTTTATGGTTTTCACCCCGTTTATGGTATCGATGTATTTGCTTTCGGTTGCAGCATACGACTGCATTACATGGCGTTGCGCAACTATAACCCTGTGATTGAAACGCCACGCCAGCAACCCGAAAACAGGAATGGAAATCAAACTGAACAAACCGGCAGAAACAGAGTAAGCAAAAATATATCCGGCAGAAATCAATACCACCAACACATCGATAATAACCTGGCTGCTTAAATAAACAACCACTTTTTGTATGCGGCTGGCATCGTTTAAACGCGCTACCATGTCGCCGGTTGTTGTGCTGTCGAAGAAGGGTTTGGGAAGAAAAAGCAACTTACTGAAAAAGCCATTGACAAGCCTGTTGTTCATATCCCTGCTTTGGCGAACAAGGAAAATACTGCGGACATAACCAATAATTGACCTTGCCAGAAGGATTACACCAAAAATGGTGACACCAAGAATCAGGGTGCGGATGTTTTTTTCTGGTAAAATATGGTCAATCAGTTTTTGCGAAAAAATAGCCGTGGCCAATCCCAGCGCCGAAATCACCACACCCAGAAAAGCAGCAATCGCAAGAATGGGGTAGTCGTCTTTTATCAGTTGAAGAAACCAGATTCGCTTGTTCTCCGACTCGTTTTTCTGTGTAATAAAGTTTTTACCGGGGGTAAGTTGCAGTAAAGCCTTGCTTTTCCAAACCGTTTCAAACTCTATTTCGGTATAATACTCAATCCCGGATGCCGGGTCGCCAATAATGAATTTTTCGTTATTAAGACCGTAATAAACCACAAAATGTTCCAGCGTGTGGTCTTTAACAATGTGCAAAATAACCGGCTCTTTAAGTTCTTTCAGGTTTTGAATATCCGCCTCGAAAGCGCCAACCCCGAAACCCAGTTTTTGCGCTGCCTGGTACAACCCTAACAAACTTGTGCCGTTTAAGGTGGTGCCACTGTTTTCACGCAGTTTTTCCTGCGTGGTTTCGCCTCCGTAATATTTCACCACCGAGGCTAAACAGGCCAAACCACAGTAAAACTGGCTGTATTGTTTTACAAAGGTTTTGGAAATGTGGCGGATTTCAGAAGGTGAATGCATGGATGCTGACTTAATCGGAAAATCTGGGTTGATTTAAACTAATATCCTTTTTCCTGCAAATACCCGTTTATTTTATTACCCAATCCCATTCCCCAGGTTTGTGCCATCTGCATCGAATGTTCGAATGCCATATCGTAACTGGCGGTGCTGCCATTTACCTTCAGCAGCTTTTCCACATCTTTCGTAAACTCCGCATCCTGCGCGTTTAGCAGCAGGCTGGCCAATAAAAGCCCTAAAACATAAAAAAATCGCATCATAAGTTTTCTTTTTAACAATTTAATTAATGTCCTTATAATTTTAGCTCTTGCATTCTGCACCCTTCGACTACGCTCTGGGTGACTGTCAGATTGAGCGAAGTCAAAATCTGTTTAACACCTCTTCCCCGCAATGATTATTAATCCATAATTTCCTTTACTCAATAGCTGATATTTCAGCTAAAATCAAATCAATTCTGGTTTCTCCCAGGTACTGTTTCTTTAATTTCCTGTCGGTACCGTAAATGTAAACCGAGGGGATTACAGCCTTTCCAAACACGGTTTTAAACTGGTTCGAGGTATCTATCAGCACTTCAATATTGTCAACCTCCCAAAGGTGGTTGTTTTCGCAAAAGTTTTTTACCCTTAGCAGCGAATCATCGTGCGTTATCATTACCAACTGGCAGTTACTGAAAGTTGCTGCATTTTGACCTATTTCCTGCGCTTCGTATTGGCAGTGTTCACATTCGGGATGAAAATAAACCAGTACCAAAGGTTTGTTTTGGTCAAAACTTTGCAAGTTGATTGGTATTCCTATTAAAGAACTAAAAGCTACATCGGGTAAGGTTTGAATCCTAATTTCAGCTTCTTTCTTCTCCCCATATCTGTTGATAATGTGAACCAAGAGATAACCAACCACAACACCTATAAATAAAATGAAAAGGTATTTAATAATTCTGCGCATTTAGCTGAGGTTTAAAGTGATAAACATTACTACAAGTACCCATAACAACAACCCGCTGCCATACGATGCCGTTACCAGTTTAAGCGATTGTCCGAATCTTAAAGTCCGTTCATCATTGGCTTCATTGATAACTCCAACAAGCAGCCGTGCCAAAACAAGGAAATACCCCAACTCGAATACATTGATTAAACTTAAAGGATAAACAAACAGCGGGTCGATACTTTTGGCATTAAACAACTCCATGGCCGAAAGCGGCTGAAATTGTAAATCCTGCAATGTTTCAACTTCTTTGAAAAAAATCAGGATAATTAACTTAGTCAAACCTGCCAACACATAAACAAAATCGGCTAAAAGAGCAATTTTAAACAGTTTGCTAAATTCGACTTTCAGTTCGGTAAAGAATATGCCTATAAAAAGAAATATGGAAGTATAAAAAATACGAATCAAAATTATTACGGGCAAAAGAGCATAGCTTAACCACTGATATTTTCTTGAAAGTTTTAACATCAGTTCGATACTAGCGACTGGCAATTGTTCTCCATATGTTTGAAAATAAATGTATTTATCAACAAATAAATAGGAAGTGGAGATTAAAAAAAACAAATTGAGTAATAATAAACTTAAATAAACGACCCACAATTTCATAGTTAACTTACTTTTTATGTAGTTTTTCTTAAAAAATAGTCTTTTATAATAAAAAAGCCATCTTGATTATTTATTAAATCATATTTCACCAATCCTTTTTCTATAATGATTATTCTCGTACATAACTCTTTAATATATTGTAAATTATGACTGGACACAATCATAAGAGCTTCTCTATTTTCAATATAATTTTTTAAAATTTTAAGTAATATTAACTGGGAAGAAGGATCGATAAAATTAAATGGTTCGTCTAATAGCACAACTTCGGGATTAAAAAATAATGAACTAATAATTCCAACTTTTTGCTTATTTCCACTAGATAAATTCCGAATAAGTTTATTATTATTAATAATCTCATTATTCATGAAAGTTTCAAAATCACATATCTTGTTTCTAATTTCTACATCTGACATTCCTCTTAGCTGTCCTGTTAGATTTAGAAATTCAGAACTAGTGAGAAAGTCGATAAGAAAGTGTTCATCAAAAAATGCGCCTGTATATTTTTTCCAATGATCTGATTGGTAAACATTTTTACTTTTAGAGAGGATAATTCCACTATCTGGTTTAAGCAAGTCTAAAATTAGTCTTAGTAGGGTGGTCTTTCCTGCTCCATTATTGCCAACAATCCCAACTATTTCAGAATTATAAAAATTTAGGCTTATGTTATTTACGGCAATGACATTTTTGAATTTCTTTATGCAGTTTTTTATTTCTAATATTGGCTGTTTCTTTGATTCCATTGTATAGTAATTTTTAGATATTTGGTTGATTTAAATTTATTTAGCAAATATTCCATACTTTTTCTAAGAAATAGAAAAGGAACGGTAGCTATCGAATATAATACAATAATATCAAAAGGTGGTTGGATATTTTCTTTTACAAATAAGAAAAGAAATATTGGAATAAAACTAATTAATAATAATGTTATCATTTGAAAAAAATCAACTCCTTGTGCATTAGCAAATGAACTTTGATTCAATTCAATCCTTCTCGAGAATTGAATGCCTAACCAAATTGAAAGTTGGTTACATATACCTATCACCAATAAAAGATTACTTAAGTATATGATAAAATCATTTACACTAAAAAACAAAAAAGGGAAGCTAACGACAAACACAATAACTGACGACATATTTAATAAATTATATTTGGCTTTAATATAGCGTCTGTAACTAATTTCATTACAATGTAAAAAATTTAAATATCCACTTTCAATAGAGAAAAGATGTGGGCCAAGCGTGAAAGTTAAGGCTCCAATTAAACATGTAAAAAAATAATACTCAATCAAAAGATTCTCTCCTTTAGTCTTGAATATTAAAAAAACTGATAACACGATTAATACTATTGTAGAACCCATCAAAGAAAATGTCCTTCTATTTCTAAAGATTAGTTTGAACTGTAACAATGTTAAAATGTATTTCCCACTAAATAATCCCCATTCAGAGTACTTTTGTGTTAGATTATTTGAGAAATCATGATTCTTATAACTATGACCTAATAGTACTGTTGTTACAACAAAGTTTGATATGATTAATAATGCAAATAGTCCTATAACCGTCAGGACATCTTGCTCTTTAAGTTTCATCAAGATACTACCAAATATTGAATTAACTTCAGTGGCAAAAAACAGATTTAAAAACAATATCGTAGTCGAAATCAAAAGAAAGCCTTTTCTGGATAATTTCGCCAACACGGATAAATAATCAGTTAAAATAACTATAACTGAAAATCCTAAAAAAGGAATTAACACTTCTGATAATTTTAAATGCATTATTAATATAGGGATTAACACAATTATCCAATTCAAATTATAAAAATTCAACAATGATTTGAACATGAATAAATTAACTAATGATTTCCTGTTAATTGGTGCCAAATGAAATGGTATTAATACGTTTTGAGGTATTTTTCTAAATAGTATCCTAACAATAATGTCTATTGAAAAAATTGAAAATGAAAAAATTGAAAATTTATCATAGAGATTTTCCATTGCTAAAAAAGAATCTAAAACATTATTACTGATGTATAAAGTTAAAACCATATAACCGAACAAGGATACTATTAATAATATCTTAGGTAATTTTTGAGTAAATAATACTGGGCTTCTCAAAACGGAATAGAGAATCACTTTAAAAATTAATAAAATGTACTTCATCAATAAATATTTTCAAAATGAGTTTATATTTTTTGTAAGTGTTGGTTTTATTTATTTCTCATTGCAAAGAAAGTACTGCGAGAACTGTTAAAAATTTTATGTGCAAATTTACTTTCTCCGTTCTTCTAATATATTGGAATTCAAGGCTGGTTAAAATTTTAACCAGCCCTGAAAGTAATCATTCAAGTAAATAACAAGCTAATGCTGCCCCTCCTCCAATTAAAGGATTAAATCCGGTACTGACTCCAGCAATTATACCAGTCAAAAAACAGCCTCCATGTTGCGACCAAGTATGGTTCTCAGTAAACCAACCACCACCATTTACCTCTTCCATTTTTTCAAAACTCAATTCTTTCATGATTATTTGATTTTAAATTGTTTTTACAATCGGATGTTTGACCCACTTTTAAATTGCTCCCAATTGCCATTAGCAACAAAATTGCGCTCCCGGATGATGGTTTTTACCAAAACCTGTTAACTTCGCGATGGGCTTTGCGAAGCCTGCCTCCCCGGGCCGGGAACAAATTAGCGTGCGTAAACCCCGGGGAGGCTTACCTGCCTGGCGGCAGGCAGGCTCCAAAAAATTTGTTTTTAACGGTTAATGTGAGTTGTTTAATATTTTTGTTTTTTTTCCTGCTTCGGGGTACGAAGTCAGGGGTTTATACAGGTGCAATTTAAACCTTAGAACAATAAAAAACAAGGGGTAAAATTTTGAATAAATCAGTTTTTTTTATTTTGCATTATTCTGATTATGTGTGTGTTGTGTGATATTCTCATTGAAATGTTTTATAACATAATGTTTGCAGGGTTACCTTTTGCTGTTTTTGAGAAAATGTGAAAATTTTTGTTTGTAAAATCCAAAAGCCGCACTGAGTTGTAAATGAGACAAATGATTCGGAAAAACCATACAAAACTGAGTTTGTAAAATTGATAAAGCAGGGTGAAGAAGACTTAAAAAACGGAAAAAGCATCAAAATGTACGGACATTATTCATGCCCTCACAATTTGCAACAACACATAGTGAGGGCATGAAAATCAATCAGGCAAACAAATTTTCATCCCTGATAATCATTAAAATTGCCGAGTAGGGCAGAATAATGTATTTTTCGTTGTTGAATTCTATTTCGTGGCCGTTTCTGCTGAGATAAATTGCCAGGTCGCCAATGTGGGTTTGAAGCGGCAAATATTTAACATCCTCGGCTTTTGGTTTCCATTGATTATCCTCGTCAGTTGCAGAAGGTATAGGGTATCCAGGCCCGACTTTAACTATATATCCGCTTTGTACCTGTTCATTTTCCTGTACCGTGGGTGGTAAAAACAATCCCGATTTGGTTTTTCCCGATGGATTTTTAGGTTTTACCAAAACACGGTCGCCCACCATAATGAATTTCTCAAGGTCTTTTTCTTCGATAATTAATGACATATTTTATGATGTAATATATTTCACGGATCAAAGATAAAACTATTGATTTACGGGGTATTCGTTGTGTATATCGGTTAGCACTTCGTATCCGGTTTCAGTTACTAAAATAGTATGCTCATATTGCGCTGAAAGTTTGTTGTCAACCGAGCGGGCTGTCCAGCCGTCATGTTTATCCACTTTTGTTCCGGCACGTCCCTGGTTAATCATCGGTTCGATGGTGAAAATCATTCCCGGTTTCATTTTTGGCCCGGTATTTCTGCGTGAGGCATGGTCTACCTGCGGTTCTTCGTGAAAATGTATGCCAACACCGTGGCCGCAAAACTCATAAACCACGCTAAAACCTTTTGCTTTGGCAAAACGATTAATGGCAAATCCTATATTCCCGAAGTAATTTCCGGGAATCACCTGCTGAATTCCCAGGTCGAGACAGTGTTTTGTTACTTCAATCAGTTTTTCAGCAACCAGAGATACAGAACCAACAGTAAACATCCGCGAAGTGTCGCCAAAATAACCATTCAGAATGGTGGTAACGTCGATGTTTAAAATGTCGCCTTCTTTTAAAATGGTTTTTTCTGAAGGAATTCCGTGACAAACAACTTCGTTAAGTGAAATACACGATGATTTTGGATAACCGTTGTATCCTTTTGTTGCTGGAATTGCTCCGTTTGATACGATAAATTCTTCAATTTTATCATCAATAAAACCTGTTGAAATTCCCGGTTTAACAAATTGTGCGGCAAAATCCAACGTTTGCGCGGCCAACTTACTGCTTTTGCGGATTCCATCGATTTGTTCCGGGGTTTTTATGATTATCTCACTCATCTGGTTCTTAATAAATTTTGTGCAAAAATGGTTATTTCGAACAGTATTTCAAAACCGAACAATAAATTTGCAAAAAGGTTTAAAAAATGAAACATAGAAATCAACTGCTTACCAAATCCTATTTTATCGACCGTTTTGGGAAACTTTCCACATCGTTTATGTTTTACCAGATGCAGGACATTTCATGGGAACACGCAAACATATTGGGTTTTGGTTTCGATAAACTGAAAAAGGAACAGCAATTCTGGGTTCTTTCGAGGTTACTGGTAAAAATTGAACGCCGTCCTATTTGGGGTGAAAACTTTACACTGGAAACCTGGTCGCGCGGCACAGATGGATTTTACGGCTACCGTGATTTTAATTTTGTTGACGAAAGCGGAAATAACATCATCCAGGCAACAAGTAGCTGGCTGGTTATCAATGCCGAAACAAAACGTATTGTAAGACTCACGGATTTCAATGACTTCCCCAGTTACGAGGAAAGTGTTTTTGGGAAGAATACTGATAAAGTTAATTCTCCAAAAAGTGATGTAGTTCCTGAATTTACCCCGGTTCGTTTTAACGAAATTGATATCAATCAGCACTTTAATACAGGTCGTTACATAGAACGAATCATTGACAGTTACAATTTTGAGTTTCATGAAAAAAATGAACTGGCCGAATACGAAATTAACTTTTTAAAAGAAGGACTGCCAACCGACAGGCTGGCTGTAAAAAAGCAATTTGTTGATGAAACCAACCATTTATGCAGTGTTTTGCGCGAAAGAGACGGTTTGGAATTGATCAGGGCAAGGCTGGTTTGGCGGAGAGTTTGACTTTCCAATTAACTTTTCCAAAGTTTTGAACTTTGGAAAAGTTAAAATCCGGCCAATCGCAAAATCTCCTCAACTTTTTCCTCCATTGGCAAATGACCATTAATCCAGTGAATTTTGGTTCCCCGCTTTTCCATTCCGCGGAACCAGGTCATCTGGCGTTTTGCAAACTGGTGGATAGCAATTTCGAGTTGGCGGAACATCTCATCGAACGAAAGTTCCCCGCTTAAATGAAGGGTGAGGTATTTGTATTCCAGTCCGTAATAAATGAGTTGTTCCGGTGTTAATCCGGAGTTGAGCAAATGCTGCACTTCATCCAGCATACCTTCATCAAGCCGCTGTTTTAAACGTGTTGTAATTCTTTGTCGTCGCAACTCGCGGTCGAAATCAATACCGATATTCAAACTCCTGATTTCCGGAAAAGTGGAATCGAATTGTGGATT
>Ga0100401_1001142_pt1 | contig 21728 bp, 16 predicted proteins | sample CryGeymeta201525_FD_80421 | JGI IMG/M metagenome (GOLD analysis project Ga0100401, IMG submission 80421) | Groundwater microbial communities from Crystal Geyser aquifers in Utah, USA - Crystal Geyser metaG 2015-25 | ecosystem: Environmental > Aquatic > Deep subsurface > Groundwater | place: USA... | reverse complement strand
TTGTTCATTTTATAAAAAGTTGTTCCTTCGATGGTCATCAGCACGGGTTTATCGGCCGATTTGCCTTTGCCGGTTTTAAGGATTACCGCAGCCAAACTGGCAGCCGTTAATTTGGCAGCGCGTGTAATCATCGCGTTAATGATTTCGGTGGCAGCTTCCTTATCTTCCTTACTTACCAAAACTGTCGAAAGTGTATTTGCAGGCAGGTCGATTTTACAAACAAACTTGTTTACTTCTTCCGAGGTCAATTCACCAATTTCCTTTAATCTCACTTTGCTTTCGGCGCTTAAAACATCTTCGGCAGCCGCCATTTTAAGGGCAGTTGTGCAAAGTCCGCCAAAATAGCCGCCGGAAATCATTTTTTCGAAAGTGTAGCGACCGGGCAGTTTTGTAGTGTTATCGAAAACGATATCAATGTCGGTGCGTGGCATCAGGTTAAAATTGCCTGTTTCTATGTTGATAATCATGTTCCCTTTCAGGTCGAGGTTCGGAGTTTTTGTAATGTTTTTATTATCCTCAATATAGCAGGCATTTGTACCTGTACCAAGAATGAACCCGATGTAAGTGTCGAATACGCGGCCGGCTGTTGCTGCTTGTCCGGCCAGCAATGTTGAAACGGTGTCATTCATCAAAACAATCTCTTTTTTTGGAGTTCCCATAGCTTCGAGCAGGTTTTTGCCCACCATTTGTCCAAGCACTTCAGGAGCTTTTACCTCTTTGCTCCACTCCAGTAATTTCCCGTCTTTGTTGGGGAAAATCTCGACAGCATAGGAAAAGCAGAACCCGATTTTTTCTGAAACATCTTTATAACTTGTTAGATATGCTGCCAGAGTTGCAAAAAATTCCTTGTTCGACAACTCTTCATCGATAGCAGGCATTTTACGTTGTTGCAGGTTTTCGGTAACCAGGTTCAGGTTGTTGTCGAACGACATTTTTACCGCCCTGAAATTGGTGCCACCGGCATCAATAGCTACTACTGGTTCGTTGGGTTTAATTTTTCCTTCGGCTCCCAAATAGGTCGGAATCATTTGCAGCGACCCGCGTTTTCCTTCGAGACCGTTTTTCATTTCCGAAATAAAATCATCGGTGATTGATTTAATGTCGAGTTCGGAAGATTTCAGTTTGTGCGCTTTTAAAAATTGTTGTGTCTTGTTCATATTATTTACTGTTACAGATTAAGATTATTAAAATCAGTAATTTTCACATAACTATAAAGACCCGTTAAAACTAAAACACGGCTTTTAAGTTTTGGTCGCTAAAGTTAAAAAGTATTTTTATTTTAAATCGACAATTTTGAAAACCCAGGCATATTGGCTTAGGTTTTTTGCTGGTGAAACATCCGGTGGATAAATGGTAAGCTTGCCTCCGGTTTTTTTATTTTTTACACTTTTGTCCAATCCCAGCATTTTAACATTTCCTGCACCTTTAACACCTTCGATAACAATAGGTTTTTCCGGGAATTTGGTACACAAAACATACAAATCATTTCCTTTTTTGGTGAAAAATATATTTTCTATCTTGTTTTTGTTTGAACCTTCCCATTTGCGCGTTTCATAAATTGCTTCACCATAAACATCGAGCCAGCTTCCGATATCGAGCAGGCGTTGTTGCTGAATTACCGGGATTCGTCCGTCGGCAGTTGGGCCAATATCCAAAAGCAGGTTTCCACCAGCGGCCACTTTTTCAATCAGCATGTCAACCAGTGCATCCGAACTCATGTAATTTCCCAAATCTTCCACCTGGTTGTATCCAAACGAAGTCCCGATTCCACGGCACTCTTCCCATGGGCGTTCTACTTCACCTACACCGGTTTGCTCGTGAACCATGTCGTATTCGGTGGTAAAATATCCGCCATGTTTGCTTCTGGTTTCCTTGCCCCAACGATCGTTTACGCAAACTGTTTCTTTCACGGGCGATTCATTGTAAAGCCAGGCCAGAAACTCGGTGCTTTTCCATTTTTCGCTGAGGTGATCCCACTCGCCATCGGTCCAAACAATGTCGGGTTCGTAACGGTTGACCAAATCTTTCATTTGCGGAATCATGTGGTCGTCAACATATTTTTCGAGGTCGTTTTTGTACAGTGGGTTGTACCATTCGTACAGCGAATAGTAAAATCCCATGTGCAAGCCCGCGTTTTTCACGGCTTTTGTAAGGTCGCCGCACAAATCGCGGTGCGGGCCAATGTCAACGCTGTTCCAGTTCCAGCTTTGTTCGCTTGGCCACAGCGTAAAGCCCTCATGATGTTTTGAGGTGAGCACAATGTATTTGGCTCCGGCTTTTTTAAATACATCGGCCCATTGTTCCGGATCGAAATGTTTCGCATTAAAATCCCTTGTAAAATCCTGGTAATTGAAGTTTTCACCATACATTTTGTTGTGGTAATCGCGAAAAAGTTTGCCAGCCTCGCTTTTTTCGTTGATGCGCCACCAGTACCATTCGGCATATTTGGCATAAACACCAATGTCGGCATTGGCAGGCGCCCAGGCAGGAACTGAATAAATGCCCCAGTGGATAAAGATTCCAAATTTCACGTCCTCGAACCATTTCGGCACGGGGCGGCTGTCGATGGATTCCCAGGTGGGTAGGTATTTTTGGGAGTAAAGTGTTGCTGAAATTATCAGCGCGAAAAGAATGATCATTAATTTTTTCATGGTTAAAATCGGTTTAAATTTTCGTTATGGCAATATAATCAAATGTTTTAAAATGAATTGAGGTTTAATTTAACTGGCAGGTAAAATTTCTTTTTTTTCAATATCAGGCTGAAAGCCTAATTTATTTCAGCCCAGTGGCAACGCCCTGGGTAATTGTCACAATATATTCAATTGCGCCCTGAAAGGGCAAATTAATCGTTCCATAAATATTGTTCGTTGTATTCAATTCCATATTCTTTTAAAAATAAAATCAATTCTTCTTTAAATGACATTTTTTTATGATGTTCTTCCTGATTCTGAATATAATTTTTTGTTTTATCATGCAATGACTGGCTTACCGAAAACCCTGCATATCCACCTTGCCATGCAAACGATTTGTAATGGGGATGAATTGTTTTTATCCAGCGGCTGCTATGTCTTTTAATTTCTTCTGTTAATTTGGCAAGTGCAATATTTTTCGACATTACACATAAAATATGAACATGGTCGGCAATACCATTTATTAAAATTGGAATTGATTCGTTGTCGTTAAGAATTGCTCCCATGTATGCATATAATTTCTTTTTATCCTCATCTCGAATAATTACCGATGTGTTTTTAATATGAAAGATTAGATGTACGTAAAGTTTGGACAGTGACTGAGCCATATTGATTTGTTTTTTTTGAGTTGTCCTTTCAGGACGAAAAATTCGATACATTATTCATCGACCCAAGGCGTTGCCATTGGGCTGAAATTACCTGTCCCTTCGGGACGTTTCTTAATACGTGAATAGCTATTAGCATCTTATAATTATCATTAAAATTCATTTTATATATTTTCAACAGGCTGAAAGCCTAATTTATTTCAGCCCAGTGGCAACGCCCTGGGTAATTGTCACAATATATTCAATTGCGCCCTGAAAGGGCAAATTAATTTTCGGATCATCTTTTCCCGTTAAACTCCTTTATCGCTTCCAACATGGCCACCATATTTTCAACCGGTACATTTGCCTGGGCGTTGTGAACGGTATTAAATACAAAGCCACCGTTTTTATTGAAAATTTCACAGGTACGCAAAACCTGTTCGCGCACTTCTGCCGGTGTTCCAAAGGGGAGCATTTTTTGTGTATCGACTCCTCCGCCCCAGAAAACCAGGTCGCGGCCATATCTTTCCTTCAGTTTTTTTGGATCCATTCCGGCGGCATTTATTTGCACCGGGTTGATGATGTCAAATCCGGCACGTATGAAGCTGTCCATAAAAGTTTCAACAGCGCCGCAAGAGTGTTTAAAGGTTTTCCATTGCGTGTTTTCGTGAATCCAGTCGTTCATTCGTTTGTAGTAGGGCAGCCACATTTCATCGAACTGTTCGGAGGGACAAAAAGTGGAGGTTTGAGTGCCAAAATCGGTGCCGCACATAAAAACTGCATTCACCTTGTTTCCCACAACTGAAAAAATGCGTTTCAGGTTTTCGATGGCAATTTCCGACTGGCGGTCGAAAATGGTTTTGATATAATCGGGGCGCATCACAGTGCTCATGTACCATTCTGCTACATCGCGGATGCCTTTGGGATGCTTCAGGTTCAGCCCCGGAACCAGCGCAATGTCACCAAGAGCAGTTCCCCCAAATGCGGCAATAACTGCTTTTCCCGAGTAATATGCCTTGTCAACTTCAATTCGCCAGTGTTCCAAATCTTTATCGCTGATGAGGCCAAATTCTTCGAGGTTGTCGTCCACATTCAATTCTTCTTCCACAATCGGTTCCTGCCGGATAATGGCATCGAAAAAATACCCTGTTTTTGGCATTCTGGCAGATGGCGAAACAGAAATATCACCTTCGGGATACATTAAAATATCACCTTTGATATCGGTTGTAATATTAAAATTTGTTGGCACCATTACCCGTTGCCCCCAGGGAGTTTTCCACTCTTTGTATGGCGCATGGTTGTAGAACCCGAACATGCTGTTTCTGCCCCAGGCGCCAATGATGTCGATACCGATAGAATCAATAAGTTCCCAGTCAACCTCGCCCAGCATCTGAAAAGGTTCGATTACGCGGATTGGTTTACGCTGTAACCCAAAGTGGCGGCGCAGTTTCGAAATGGTTTGAATGTGGATTCCGGTAACCGCTGTCGATCCTAAATCGATTACAACACGGTCGGGCTGACGGTGATTCACTGTTTTTAAAAATTGTTCCCTTGAGTTCATATTTTTGATTTGTTTTATTTTTTCTTTAAGAAGGCTTTAAAATACTATAATTAACCAATTTGAAAAAATGATTTACAAATATGCGCTAATTTGTACAGAAATTTTTATCGAGTTGAAGATTAGTGAAATTCCTTTTAATTCCAAAGCTTCAATTCAATTTTACTTTCTTGCGGTTTTTCAAAGGGTCCCGTAACTGGATTTTTTCGATTTCTTTTATTTCCAAAAAAATCGTAGTCAACGGTGAGTGGCGCTCCATCATTATTCTCAAAACCTTGTTCAGGAACTACTGCTTTACCCAGCAGTTCAGTGGTGACATATTTTGTTTTTAGTTTTTTTATCGATTCTGAAAAATTAAAGTCGATAAAGAACCCACTTTTATCATCAGGAATCTCAGATTCCACCAAAGAATTTATTTCCAGAAAATTTTTATCGTTTTTGAAAACTTCCACCCCGTTGCAATAAACATTTCCATCGGCAAAAACCGGAAGTTCAGCATTGTTGTACACCTGAAGCCCTGTAATTTTAAATTCTGGTTCGTGGTATCCGTTCATAAAAATATTGTTATAAAAGCGGTTATCGCCGCCGCGGGTTTTTTTCAGTCCGGCAAGTTCGATGGAGTGAGGTTTGTGAAAAGGTGTTAACCGATTTTGCGGACGGAGTTCGAAATTACCGGCAAAAAGGTTGTGTGCATAAGCGCCTCCTTCCGACCAGTCGCGCACCGCCAGTTTTGAAAGCAGGATGTTGTTGTCGATTAAAAACGGACCGTGGTTGACTTCCACAAAAATATCGTCGGTGGTGTTGTTGTATAAAAGGTTTTGGGTGACCCGCGTACCCTGTGCCATCCAGTCGAGCCACAAACCACGCCCGCAGTTATACAAACGGTTGTTTTTGATGACCATATCTATGGACGCATGGATTTTTATGCCACCCATTTCGGCGCCGGTAAACTGGCGTTTTTTCCAGATGTTGTAAATTGTGTTGTTTTCGATGGTGCTGAAAATGGCTCCCAAACTGCCGCAAATTCCGGTCTGTTCGCAATTAAAAATGGTGTTGTTGCGCACAATGTGACTGCCAATTTTTTCCTTGCTCCAGCCCCGTTTTATGGCACGGTGTATGGTTTCAACATAACCTTCGGCTGAATTTTCGGAAGTGTTGTCAAACTCGTCGCCATGTTTTCCTAACGTAATCCCAGAGCAGCGCGAATCGCTGATAATGTTGTTCTCAATAATCCAGCCTTTGCTCCAGTTGGTGCCAATCAGCCCGATTTGTTCGGCAGTTGGGGGCGCCCACTGGGTTGCCGCATGTTGCATGGTAAATCCGCGAACGGTAATGTAATTTACATTGTTAATCACCGGATAAAAACAAGCTTTCCTGACATTGATTTCAACAAGTTCTTCGTTTGGATTTGCATTTCGAAAATTGGCGTAAATAAATGTATTTTCCTTGTCGCTTTCGCAATACCAAAATGTTGGAGAGGGCGGGCCTCCAATCCTGATTTCTGTTTTTGGCGGATTTAAAACAGTTTCCATCAGCGCCGATTCCCAAAGCGAATTTCCATTCAGATAAACATCTCCGGTATGATGAACCCGGCCCAAATCGTTAAACCAGTCGCCATGAATTTTATCGGTGTATGGATTATAATCGCCAAAAAAAGTATTCGGAATAGCTACGCTCCACACATTCTCGTTGACTTTTTTCCAGCCTTTGATTTTTTCAGAGCCTTTAATTTCTGTTTTCTTTCCCGCTGCAGCCTGAAAAACAATTCTTTCAGAATCGGAATTTCCTCCACGGGGAGGTTTTACCCATTCGCGGTAAACACCCTCATGAACGGTAATTACATCGCCCGGTTGTGCCATGTTAGCGGCTGCCTGAATAGTAAAAAACGGCGCTTCCAAAGTTCCCGGATTTTTATCGTTGCCGGTTTTGGCTACGTGGTATTCCTTGGCGGAAAGAGAAAAAGTTACGATGAGGGTAATCAGTAAAAGTTGATGTCTTTTCATTTTAAGTTTTTTTGATTTATTGAATTTTTTAGTTCCTTCTCCTTCACCCTTTGGGGGAAGGTTGGGTAGGGGGCTTTACCAGCATTTTTTCAAGTTTCTCCAGCGAAATCCCTTTGGTTTCTGGCAGATATTTAAAAATAACCAGAAATCCGATGATGCAAATTACAGCATAAAGCCAAAACGTGTTCGAAGCATTAAATAGTTCTACAAAAACCGGGAAAGTTAAAGTGAGCAGATAGCAGGCTACCCACAATGAAAATGTGGCTGCCGACATGGCAGCACCTCTTATTTTATTGGGAAAAATCTCGCTTAACACCACCCAAACCGTTGGCCCCAGTCCAAAGGCAAAAAAAGCAGGAGTGATGATGATGAAAGTAAGCAACAACCAATCTTCCGTTCTTCCTGTGGAAAAAAGAAAACCAATCACCAGATAGCAAACCGCCATTCCGGCAGCGCCAATCAGCATCAGTAATTTTCTGCCCATTTTATCGATTACACGCATGGCGAGAATGGTAAATGCAATATTCATCAGTCCGATTAATGTGGTTTGAAAAAGCGCCGCATCCATACCAAGATTGGCTTTGGCAAAAATATCGGGGGCGTAAAAGAAAATGACATTGATGCCCGACCATTGCTGAAAAACGGCAAGAAAAATCCCCAGGAAAAGGATAAACGAATACTTCTTTTTGAAGAGTTGTTTTAAAGTTCCCCGTTTTTCATTTCCAACCAGGGAAGCTTTTATTTCGCTGAGTTCAAAACGGGCAAATTCGGTTCCGGCTACTTTTGTTAATACCTGTTTTGCTTCGTTTTCCCTGTTACGGGCAACCAGCCAGCGCGGACTTTCAGGAACGATGAAAAGCGCAAAGAAAAACAGCAACGATGGAACGACTTCGGCGGCAAACATCCAGCGCCAGGCATTTTCACCGATTTCAAGCAAAAACCAGTTGGAATAATAGGCCAGTGAAATGCCAATTACAATGGTGAGTTGGTTGATGGAAACCATTCGGCCTCGCAAATGTGCCGGCGAAACTTCTGCAATGTAAATGGGCGCCAGAACCGAAGCGCCGCCAACTGCCAAACCGCCCAAAATACGATACATTACAAATGTTGGAATTGAATTTGCAACGCCGCTGCCAATGGCCGAAACTGCAAACAAAACACTGGTTACAAGCAAAACTTTTTTCCGCCCGAATTTATCCCCCAGCCGTCCTGAGAAACTTGCACCGATGATGCAGCCAATCAGCGCACTGCTAACGACCCAGCCTTTCATGGTTTCGTTCAGGTCAAAAACTTCCTGAATAAATGGAATTGTACCGGAAATTACAGATATATCGAACCCGAATAGCAGTCCGCCCAGCGCGGTAACCAGCGAGATAGTGAGCAAATATCGAAAGTTGACTTTCATGAAAATTGATTCTGTTGTTGATTTTTCGAAAATACAAAAACGTTTGGCATGAAGAACTAAGAACGTTATGAAATAATTGATTTGCTATTAATATAACATTCCAAACATCCAAAGGGGAATAATATTTTCAGAGGCATATTCGAAGTCGTCTTTAATGATAAACGCATTTTGTATGCCTTCAATTTGTTTTTGTGTTTTGCTTTTTCCACCAACTTCAAACAGAAATTTATCGTTGACAAGAAAATCACCCTTGTCGGGATAGGTTACCGTGTTGCCAACCATTAGCTGGTTAAGAAAAAAGGTTTCCCCGACATTACCCTGATTTGTTAAACTCTGAGCAAGTGCATAAATAAGATTGGTGTTTTGCAGATACAATTTTTCGGGTTTGTTTAAATAATTAATTCCTTGGGCATCTTTGCCAATCCATTTTACAATTTGCGCTTTTTCCAGATAGAATAAATACCGAAGTAAGGTTTCCCTGGTTACCCCAATTTGTTCCGCCAGTGTTTTAATGTTTGGTTTGTAGGGCACCAGTCTTGAAATAATCGAGATTAACTTTTTTAAATTTACAACCGATTGAAAATAGGATAGTATCCTTTTTGAATATATTCCTTGTAAAATTTTATAGGTTTGAATTCAGTCGTTAATTGAAGCGAAATTTCCCTTGCGTTGGTAATAATGTCGGTAAGTGAAAAAAGTGGAAGTTCTTTATTGTATTTGAGCAGAACAAATTCGCGCAGTGAAAGGCCGGGAAGCTGATACAAAATGATGCGCCGGCTGAGGTCGTGTGAACCTTTATAAATTTCCAATGCAGACGAACTGGTAAAAATTACTTTTAATGCCGGAAGATTATCATATATCAGTTTTAAATCGTGCGACCAGTTTTTATATTTGTGGACTTCATCGAGATAAAGCATTTTCCCACCCTCTTTTTCAAATTGCTTCGCAAAATTGTACAAAGAATTTTCGGCAAAATATATACGGTCCAACTCCAGATAAATAGCTTCTTCCGAAAATCCAAAGTTATTTTTCAGATGTTGTAAAATCAATGTCGTTTTACCTGCACCTCTTGCGCCACTTATGCCGACCAGGCGGTTTTCCCAGTCAACTTTATCCATAAGGAACCTGATAAAGTTTGATTGGGTATCCTTAATTTTTTTGTCAGAAATTTCTCTTAAATCATTCATGTCTGTTTGTTTAAAAAAAATTGTCTATAGTGCAAAAATAGTTTAAAAAACAATTATGGACATTGCAAAAATAAAATTGCATTATGGACAAGTCATTTTTTTATTTGAATCTACTTGGCCAAATCGACCACCGAATCTTCACAATTTTGATAATTAGCAGGAATGACAGGAACTCCATCACCGTCTTTTTCAAAACTTTTAATGTATTCAAGCATCGCAATCCATTCTTTGGCCTCCTGAACTCCCTCTTTTTCAGTGTCCATATCAACAAAATGATTGTTGAAGTTGGTCAATGGTTTTCCGTTTTTATCCTTGGGCGCCACTTTCAGCAAGCCATAACTCAACTTTTTTATCCTGTCCATAAAACTTACCAGATAAATATTTGCGGCCACCGGGTACAATGTTTGGTCTTTCTTTGAAAAGCTGATTTCTTTTCCATTGATTTCAACTTTTTGAACTTTTCTAATCAATCCTTTTTCGGAATCAATCCAGGTTTTGATTCCTGAAAAATAGATAAATCCATCGCCTCCTTTATCACGCGACATTACCAGCGCTTCCATCAGTTGTTTAATTTCATGTCCGGTTAAATAAACTTTTACCAGCGGGTAACCTGGCACTTCGCCGGCACCTTTTCCCAACGACATTACCCTGAAAACATCTGGCGCTGAAATAATTCCACTTTCTCCGGCAACCAGGTTTTCGCGGATGGTACCTGAAGCAACCAGGCTAAAATCTACAGAATTTCCAGTGCTATTCAAATAATAATAAGAGGCATCGGCAATAAAAGGGCCCAGGTTGCTGTTTTTTAAATCCGAATAATCCATGTTTAAATCGAAACTGGTTTTTCCCACAATTTGTTTGTATGTTAAACCCACCTCCGACAGGTATTTCTGGTCGATATGTTTTATGATATCTTCAATCTGACGATGGACTTCCACATTTCCAACAACTTGGTCGTTTACCGGCAGCAGTTCAAACCTGAAATATGTTATTTTTCCATTTATAAAATTCAAATTGATTTTGCCAACTTCAGCGCCATAACTGCCGGTTTGAACAATGTAAGTGTTTCCGGATTTAATGAATTCAGAAGTCCGTGTATGTGTATGTGCCCCGACAATAATGTCAATTTCAGGCGCTTTTTTGGCCAGTTCGATATCTTCACCAAAATACAGGTTGTTTTTGTCATCGTAACCAATTCCACAGTGCGACAACAGAATAACGATATCTACGTTTTCCTTGTGCTTTAAATACCTGGCCATTTTTCTGGCTTTTTTTGCAGGGTTCGAAAATGTAACCGGTTTGCTGGCCGGAGCCACGCTTGCAGCATCCACTCCCATTAAACCGAAGATGCCAATTTTTAACCCGTTTTTATTTACGACAGAAAATGGCAGAATAACCCCGTCGGAAACCAGTTGCTGAAGTTCATCATCTTCAACCGATTTTTTGCTGAATTCAAGGTTCGAAGCAACAATTTGAGGAATATCACCGTTTGCGCCCGCTGTTTTTATTATCCCGGCAAGGCTTTGCGGACCGAAATCAAATTCATGGTTTCCCAGTGTAATAAAATCATACCCCATTTTATGCATCAAATTGGTCTGAAATCCTGTTTCTTCTTCTGCTGCGTGAAACAAACTCCCCATCAGAAAATCACCGGCATCGAGAATCAGAGTACTTTCCGGAAACTTTTCCTTTTGCTGTTTGAAAATCGTGGACAGGCGGGCAAAACCACCAGCGGTTTTATCGTTGTTCACGATTAATGGCGTGTATTCAAATTCAGGCCCGGTGCCGGTAAGTTTGGAGTGTAAGTCGTTGGTATGCAAAATGGTAAGTTCCTGGCCAAGAATAATTTGAACCGGAAACAGGATTATTATAGCAAGTAGTAAGGTTATTTTTGTCATTGTTTTATTTCGTAAAAATCCGGAATTATAATTAAAAAGCGCTTTAAATTTTTGCGCTAATAAAGTTAAAGCACTTTGAATTATATTACAATTGTTTAGCTAATAATGTAGTAGAAAGTTCGGTAATTATTTTTGAATTCCGGATGATTGAATTAAGTTTCTGATGCCATTCCACATCGCGCCACATGCCAACAAATTGCGGTCCTGCAAAATTGCTGGTGGCAATTGCCAACCACTGCCCGGTTGATGCAGCAGTTTTAACCCCAAGTTCGCACAATTCTTTTATGATATCCCATTTCAGTAAAGGCCAGTCTTTAAAATCCACAATCCCCCAACATTCCGTTGTAATCAGCGGCAGACCTGCTGCTTTTGCCGACCTGGCTACCAATTGTATTTCATCTGTTAATTGTTGACACCAATAATCTTTTCGTTCGAAATAAACACGTTCATGGTTTAAAACCAGGTTTTTATATCCGTCGGGAGCAAAGCGGTCATAGGTATAGCCAACTGCCTTATCGTATTCACCGCCATTGAGTTGTGCCATCCATATATGATGTTCAAGTAAATCAAAAAACGATAAATCTTTTTCGGCATACAATTTTGGTTCGCCACCGGTAAAAGAATAGCAGAATGGAATTTCTGGATATTCTTTTCGAACCTGCTCAATCGATTCCTTCATGTATCGCATAGATTTCCGGGTATGCCAGTAACCCCATGTTTTTTCTGGAGGATCGTTTTTAAAATATGGACACCAGATATCGCCGGGCCATTCGTTGCACAAATCGACGTATAAAATGGCATCGAGTAAACCTGCTTTTGCAATGCTTTCAATGGCTTTAATCCAATTTTCAGCCATTTTCTGCGGACTATCAATTTTCATCAGCACTTTTTCGGTATCCTCTCGGTACCAACTTGAAAGCCCAACTTTAATATCTCTGATTTTGCATTTCGCAATAAATTCATTCAGTGCCGGTTGTATTGTCACTTTGTTAATATCCGGGCTTCCCCACATCTGAACATTCCAAACAGGTAGAAGCGTATATTCTTTTATTGGATTTTCGGCTATCAAATGCGGATAAGCATCTATTCTAACGGCATTGTACCCTCGTTCCACCAATTCATTAAGGGCTTTGTCCCAATTTTCGTAGCCGGCTCCGGGCCAGCGGCGTTCGAGCCACGAAAAATCCCACATGGTTATGGCGCGGGGTGCAATTTTTTTCACTGTATCATTCATTTTATCATTTGACAAAGCACTATTTTCTAAAGGAAATAATCCCAATTGAGCTGCTGCAGCAATCTTTGCAGTATTTTTAACAAAATTTCTACGTTCCATTTTTATCTGTTTGATAATTAATGAAGTATTATTCCGGAGTCGTTTTTTGTTAGCGAATAGCTTGAAACAGTTGTAATGCTTTGTGGCGGTAAAACCAATTTTCCCATTTTACCAGAACCAAAACTTTGAACTGGGTTTAACTGAAAATCAGGTTTTACAACAATTACTTTTGTAACCTGATAAACATTCAACGTTTTTCCGGGAAGATTATCAATTTTTAAACCGACTAACTGTTCTTCATTGCTTTTATTCAAGAGAAAAACACTGATTTCCCCTGCCGGACTGACCAAAGCCAGCGACATCAAAACGCTGTCGGGCTGGTTGACTGCGCATGAAACTGTGGACGAATATTTCGACAAAAAACGTGAAATTATTCCAAATCCAAAGTAGGCTTCGTTTTCGGGTTTGATTTTGCTGAGGTAAGTTTTTGTTTCACGGTCGAAGGTGTGAATCAGTTGCCACTGCCCGTCTAAATCGCCGCGGTTGGTAAAACTCCAGCGGTTAACGCCATCTGCTCCTGCACGAAAAGCCCTGATTACGTCGTTGGCATTCGAAAGAGCGGCTTCGAATGATTTTTGAGCCGGATTATCGTTACCCCAACCCAGTTTCATGTTTCCGTATTCTGTGATGAAAAAGGGTTTGTTTTGCGCGTGCGCCCAGTCGGTCCATTGTTTTAGTGTAGCTTCACCTTCGGCGGTGGCTCCATCGTAAGAATGAATATCAATACTTCCCAGGTAGGGCGCGAAAACCAATTTTTCTTCTTCGAAAGGTGGCATACTTGTCCAGTCGGGACCCGAAATTGGAACAGTAATTCCACGGGCATCAAACTCTTCTCTCAAACGTTTCCATGCATCGTTAATGGTGCCGGTTGCATCGCCGAAATCCCACCAGTAACCCCAAGGGCCGCCCGGTGGTTCGTTGGTCATACAAAAATATTTAATGCATGTGTACCCTTTGGTTTTGGTCAGGTATTCAATTAAAGTGGCAATTCCGGAGGCAAAATCATCCAGATTTTTTGGTGCACTCAGCAACGGATGCACACCGGGATAAGCATTCCATTCCACATGACCCCACATTTGCTGCAGGAAAACATCGGCGCCATTTTTCTCACTCCAGTCAAGTATGTGATAAAGCGCCTGCATTTCATCATTTTCCCAATCAAATTGGTTTCGTTCGGGTTCGTACATCCGCTGGTCGATTTCAACTCGAATAAAGTTCAATCCCAGCCAGGCTGCATGGTTTTTTATTTGTTTCCAGGCAGCAGTATCGTTAGCCGGAGGGTTTCCACCCCAGGCGCTTCCCCGTGGAGCAATTTCGCGCACCGGGTATTTGTACTTTTCATTTTCCAGCGGAATGTCGTAATGCAGAGCGTGCCACGATGCTCCCATTCCGCCTTTCATTGTGTGGATGATTTGCGAGGCATCGACTTTTATTTCGAAAGATTGTTTTTTATTCATGGTGCAACTGGTTAGTAAGGTTAAAATTAAAAAGACGATAACTTGAGTTTTCACGATTCAGGTTATTTAATGTTTTTACGAACTTTTGATTTATTTCTTAAATGTTAATAATTGTTGTTACATTTTTTCCAGCATTAAACTGTCGATTAAATGGCTGATTTCCATTGATTCAATTTCGGGATTTAAAACAAGATAACGATGATTGCCTTTTTTGGTCTTTTCCCAGGTATTGCTTCCATCGGATGCCACAATGCATCGCCCGTTGATGAATGAAAAATATTCATTTGCAGAATCAATCAACTGCAAAACAGCTAATTGATCCCAGCTTTGGCGGCCTGCAAAATTGTTGAACAATTCATAAGCCCGGTAAACAGGATGTCCCGGGTAAAGATTTTCCTTTAACCAATTTCCACCGGTAATGATGGGGTTGCCAGCTTCCCAGCCACAAAAAACCACATCTTTTTTCCAGTTGTTCACACAATAAACGGTTGATGCAGGGTCGGGCCTGTAAAAGTTGGCCTCTTTTCCCGACGGATACTGGCCCCCCATACAAATCCACTTACTTACTTTCTTTTGCACTAGTTTTTTTCCATTCAAATTTGAAATCTGGTCGGGTTGCGACTGAATCAAATGCTGCAAACTGGTTAGGTGCCCTATGGTTACAATTATTACTGATTCATCAGGACTTTCAGCCAGCAGTTTTCTGTACAAGGTTGAAGATTCTTCCGCATCCTGCCACGTTTTCAGTTCAGCAGAAAATTCTTCAGCAATAAATTTGGTGTACTTCGAATGGTTTTTCAGTTCAGTTTGATTCATTAAAAAGCCGATTGGAATTTCAAGTAACCTATAATATTTGCAGATGGCGGCGGCACAAACGGGAGCGTATGGGTCGTCGCTGGTAACAATAACTCCAATTAATTCGATGGTTCCGGCTTTGTGCAGATTTAGCAGCATTGCCAACGCACCCACATCATCAACATCCGAATCAATATCGGCATCAATAATCACTTTTTGAGGGGCATTTGCAGATATCGCAACTATCCTGAATGTGAAAAACATCAGGAGTAAAATGAATGTAAAACCGGTATAAAAATGGTTTGGAAAATTCATGATCATTGCTTTTAAAAATTTCAGATAATCAACAATCGCTATTCCAACCCATCCATAGTAACAATTGTGCCGTCAGGGTTATAAAACAATTCTCTTACTTTTACACTTCGCAGCCAGGTTTTTCCTCCCGATGGAACACTATCGTGATAAAACAAGTACCATTTTCCTTTGAATTCGCAGATAGAATGATGAGTTGTCCAGCCAACAACGGGAGTTAAAATTACTCCCTTGTACGTAAACGGTCCGTATGGATTGTCTCCTATTGCGTAACACAATTTGTGTGTATTTCCGGTAGAGTAGGAGAGGTAATATTTGCCGTGGTATTTGTGCATCCACGGCCCTTCAAAGTAGCGGCGATCGTGGTCGCCGGCTTTTATAGGCTGGCCGGATTGGTCGAGAATAACCGCATTTTTAGGTTCTTCAGCAAATTCGAGCATGTTTTCGCTTAACAGCGCAACTTTTGGCGAAAGCGCCGATTCGTTGTCAGCCGGTTCATGGCCACATTCAATGGCTTTGTTGTTGCGGTAACGTTGAAGTTGTCCGCCCCACAGTCCGCCAAAATAAATGTAATATTTACCGTCGTTGTCTTTCAAAACTGCAGGGTCGATGCTGTGGCTACCTTTTATCGGGTTGCTTTGCGGAATAAACGGGCCTTCAGGTTTTTCACTTATTGCTACGCCAATTCTGAAAATATAGTTTTTATCTTTTAACGGAAAATACAAATAGTATTTACCGTTTTTATGCGCCACATCGGGCGCCCATAACTGGCGGCCTGCCCAAGGAATATTTTTTACATCGAGCACAACGCCGTGGTCGGTTACTTCACCTTGCACATCATCCATCGAAAAAACATGATAATCGCGCATATCGAAATGGTCGCCGAGGTCGTTTTCAGGAATGCCGGATTCAATATCGTGCGACGGGTAAATGTAAATTCGTCCGTTAAAAACGTGTGCTGATGGGTCCGCAGTATAAATTTCGGGTGTAAGATAACGTGGTTTCATTCTTCATCTTTTTAATTTCGAATTTTTAATTTCTAATTGGCGTTTTCCTCCGTTCGCTTAGTTCTTTTTCAATCTGAACTTCTTTTGTCTTGTTGATTTCATAAAAGAATAGCAGGGCAATCACCACAAAAAACGGAATGGAAGCATAAACACTAATCAACATTTTGGCTCCCTGTGCAACGGTTTCGGGCTGAATAATTTCCTGCCCGGCAACAATCATATCTTTGTTAATATACCCATACAGGCCTAAAATATAGGTAACTAAAGCTCCTCCAATCGAAAGTCCGGCTTTCAGTCCAACCATCATTGCCGAAAAAATAATGGCTGTGGCGCGACGGTTGGTTTTCCATTCCGAATAGTCGGCTACATCGGCAATCATAGCCCAAAGAATCGGGATGGTGATGCCGTAAAAGAACCCGTGCAGAATTTGAGAGACAAACATCAGAATTACACTTTGCGGTGGAAAGAATATAAAAAACAGAATAAAAAGTGTGGATACAAAAAGCGCTGAGGAAAACACGTCTCTTTTGCCATATTTGTCGGCCAGGCCTTTCGAGATTGAAATTCCCACAATCATAAAAATTATTCCACCGGCGTTGAACAGTCCGAATCCTGCCGAAACCGGGTCGGAGCCAAAAAAGTTTACACCAATTAAAGTCAGGGTGCCGGTTATCGGGCTGATAAAGCTGCTTAATGCAGCCGCATCCACATAATTATTAAAGTAATAAACATACGCACCTCCCTTCATTGCAAGGGTAACAAATACCAGAATGGTGGAAATCAGCATGATTATCCAGGGTTTGTTTTTTGCGAGGTCTGATAAATCTTCCTTTAGCGTTGATTTTTGTGCCTCGGTCGGGATAATCCGCTCGCGGGTGGTAAAGAAAGTGATTAGTAACATGATGGTTCCAACGATAGCGAGCCAGGTCATCACTGCTTCAATTCCGGCGGCTTTGTCGCCTTTGCCTGCATATTCTACAATTGGTAACATAAAAACCTGCACAAAAAACTGGGCAAACATAACGGCCACAAACCTGATGGAGGAAATGCTGTTGCGCTCAGCCATATCGCCTGTAATAACTCCGCTTAAAGCCGCATAGGGAAGGTTGTTCGATGCATACATGAGCAACAAAAGCGAGTAGGTAACGGCTGCGTAAATCACTTTTCCCTTGTATGAAAAGTCGGGTGTGCTGAAGGCCAGTAAGGCGATTACCCCCAGCGGTACAGCAGTAAAAAGAATCCAGGGCCTGAATTTTCCCCACTTCGATTTGGTGCGGTCGGCAATTGCCCCGATGATGGGATTAAATATAAATGCCGCAGTGAGGCCTACAATCAACATAATCAGCGAGGCGTCATTGTTTTTCAACCCGTAAATGTCGGTATAAAAGAAGGCCAGGTACGTGATTAAAGTTTGAAATACAAGGTTGGCGGCCAAGTCGCCGAGGCTGTACCCAATTTTCTCAATAATTGAGACTTTTTGATGCGGTTGTTTCATTGGTTTTAAAGCTAAGTTTAAATTATTTTAACTGTACTGTTCTGGTTTGTACTGCCCGGAGCAAAACTAATGAATTAAAGGAATTGGCAAAAATATAATCAGGTTTCTAATAAATTAATTTGTAGGCTTTAACCTGATTTTTAAAAAAAGTGGGTACGTAAAGTATTTTATTTTGAACAGAATAATCAAGGTCTGCTGCGTTTTCACTTAAACTTTCGGTATCTAAAAGCACTGCTGTTTCACCGTTAGCCGAAACACAGAAGATTTTACCGGCCCAGCTTGTGCATAAATATGCGCCGTCGCCAACAGGGGCTATGCCATCGCCGTGGCCCATATTTTCGGCAATAATTTTTACTTCTTTGGTTTTGTGGTTGATTTCTTTGAACTGGCTGCTGCCGCTCGTAATTAGCAACATTCTGTCCTTTTCCCAATACAATCCGTTAAAACGTTCATCACCGCCTTTAAAATATTCTTCCAATGCACCATTTTTTAATTCGTAAATGATATTCGAATCCGAACCGGAAACAAAAACAGCACCGTCATCGCTAACCGTGATGTCGTTTAAATCAGGTTTGCCTTCTAATTCAACTTTTTTAATAATTTTTCCGGTTCCGATGTTAACTTCCACCAATGCGTCAATATCGGCTATAAAAAGTGAATTTCCGCTGATTCCCATTCCTTTGGGGCCGTGTAAACCTTCTATCCATTTTAGTTCAGTAATTTTTCCGTCCATATTTAGTTTCGAGATAAATCCATTGCCGTCTTTTTCCCACGGGTTCATATTTACATTCGATACATAAAGTAGGTTCCGTTCCCGGTCAATCAAAACCGATTCAGGTGTGCGTAACAATGTGTCGGACTCCCAGATTAATTTGATTTTATAATTCGAAGGCGGAGCCTGAGATTCGATTTGTTTGGTTTCTTTCTTTTTAACTGAGTTACACGAAATGAAAACCATTAGCGTTAAAAATAATGTTAAATTTTTCATAATACAGCTTTTTGTAATTTAAATGTCAATCAATTTATGTTTGAAAGATAATTCAATTCGACAAATTTCACCAACGTATGTTTCACATTTTTTTTGATAACTTTCCGGTCAAATCAAAATTAACCGAAATGGGCAATCAAGGAATTAACCGCCGTAATTTTATTACCAAAACTTCAATAGGAACCATTGGCGCTGTGTCGCTTTTGGCCTCATGCTCGCCGGGTAAGCCGAAAAAAGAAGAAATTCAGTTGCCGGAACTTTTGGATCAGGCGCCCGATGGGAAAGTATTGAAAGCAGGTTTGATTGGTTGTGGAGGACGTGGAACGGGCGCTGCAGTTAATTTTCTGGATGCAGGTTCAAACTTGCAGATTACTGCTTTGGGAGATGTTTTTCAGGATAAAATCGATCAGTGTCGCGCGGAACTAAAAACACAAAAAGGAGTTGAAATTGCCGATGAAAACTGTTTTATCGGATTCGAGAGTTATCAACAAGTGATTGATTCAGGGGTGGATATTGTGCTGCTTTGCACACCGCCACATTTCAGGCCTGTACATGTTGATGCGGCAGTAAATGCTCGTAAACATATTTTTATGGAAAAACCAGTTGCGGTTGATCCGGTTGGGGCACGGTCAGTACTGGCATCGTCTAAAAAGGCTGAGGCAATTGGTCTGTGCATGGTTAGCGGAACAATCCGCCGTGTGCAAAAAGATTACATGGAAACCTGGCGGCAGGTGGCCAACGGTGCAATTGGCGATATCACCGGGGCCAATATCATTCGCAACGGTGGCGCTCTTTGGTACAGAAACCGTCAGCCTCAATGGACAGATATGGAATATATGCTTCGTAACTGGGTTAACTTTTGCTGGCTTTCGGGCGATCATATTACCGAACAATTTATTCACGAAGTGGATGTGATGAACTGGTACATGGGACAGGACCCAACTGTTGCTTTAGGGTGGGGTGGCCGCCAACGCCGCGTTACCGGCGACCAGTACGATTTTTTCAGTGTTGAATATGTTTATGAAAACGGTATCAGAACCCATTGCGCAGCCCGGCAAATTAACGGTTGCACCAACCGGAAAGTGGAACAGATAAACGGTACCACAGGTTATGCAAATGCCGCCGGAACAATTTACGACTGGAAAGGAAATGAAATCTGGAAGTATCCCAAACCGGAAGAAGGAGATACAACTTCGCCATGGAAAGTAACCAACCCGTATGTGCAGGAACATATTAACCTGGTTAATGCCATAAGAACCGGGAAAACGATTAGCGACGCAGAAGCACAGGTTGATTCGACACTAATTACAATTATGGGAAGAATGGCTGCCTACACCGGAAAGGAAGTAACATGGGATGAGTTGATGAATTCCGATTTGTATCTCGGACCAAAAACCTATGTTTTCGGTCCGTTGCCTGAAATAAAGGAGGTTGTTCCGGTTGTTGGAGTGGAGAACAGGCCGGTTTAAAGTTCAGAGTTCAGAGTTCAGAGTCTCGGGAAAAAGTTTAATGTTGTTAAAAGATGAAAAGGGTAATACAAATGGTTATTATAGTGTTTTTTGCAGGAGTTGTTTCAGCACAAAAACCATTATTCAAATTTGGTGAAGAGATTGGTTTTGATAAAATCACTTCCGGACAAAAAATCAAATGGGAACCTGTACAATGGATTCAGGTGAACACTGAAGATAGTACCTGGAGAATGAAGGGGAATGAATTGATATGTTATGGTCTTCCCATCGGAGTTATCAGGTCGGAGAAAAAATACGAAAATTTTATTCTTCATATCGAATGGAAACATTTTGTAGCCGGTGGAAATTCGGGCACATTTGTCTGGAGTAAAGCTGAGCCGGGCGAAAACCATCTGCCCGATGGCGTTGAAGTGCAGATGCTGGAACTCGACTGGGTGAACCTGAATATGCGAAATGGTGAAAAACCTCCGATTGCTTATGTTCATGGCGAGTTATTTGGGGTTGGCGGCGTAAAAATTGTTCCCGACAATCCACGTGGAGAACGAAGCAAATCAATCGAAAACCGCTGCCTGGGAAAAGGAGAGTGGAACACTTACGAAGTAGTATGTGTGGATGGCACAATCAAGCTTTCGGTAAATGGTAAATTTGTGAACGGAATAAGTCAGTCAACGCAAAAAAGTGGTTATATCTGTCTCGAATCGGAAGGCGCTGAAATTCATCTTCGCAATATTAAAATTATCGAATTACCTTGATTTTCTATTCATTTTATGACTCCGAGTCATGGGATGAATAACTACTGAAGTCATCGAATGAATAATCACCGATAATGCTTTCTTTCACCAATCAATCGGTTCAGGGTGAATTGTTGAGATGTATCCGAATTTTTCCTGAATTGCAACTTCAACCTTTGTGCAAATGTCATGTGCTTCGTTAAGTGGCATATTGGGTGGTAACTTAATATGGCAACTTAACTCGGAGTGTTGCCCGTAATTGTGAATGTGAATGTGATGAAGATGAAGCGGTTGCAGACTTGTTGTTTGTGCTGTTTCCTGGATGGAAAGCAGTAATTCTTTCTTTGGGCTTTCTCCAAGCAATGAAGTAATTTCTTTTGACAATATTTCGTAACTGGCCCAACCAATCATCAGCGCAACAATAAAACTTAAAACGGCATCGGTCCACCAAAAGTATTTTCCGAAAAGAATACCGACTAAAATTACCACTGACGAAAGAGCATCGGTGCGGTGGTGCCATCCATCGGCTTTCAAAATAGATGATTCAACTTTGCGGGCAGCCCAAAATGCATATTGTGCCATGGCTTCTTTCGAAATAATAGAAACGATGGTGGCAATCAAGGCAATGGGGCCGAATATGGTTTTTTCCCTGGTACCAAATTTTTCAACGGCGCCAACAACAAAATCGAAAGCCACTATTGCGAGTAAAACGCCAATAATTATGGCTGCAATATGTTCGGCACGGCCATGTCCAAACGGGTGGTCATCATCGGCAGGTTTGCGCGAAACCCGGCCTGCAATAAGCACAATAACCGA
>Ga0100401_1001132_pt1 | contig 21834 bp, 28 predicted proteins | sample CryGeymeta201525_FD_80421 | JGI IMG/M metagenome (GOLD analysis project Ga0100401, IMG submission 80421) | Groundwater microbial communities from Crystal Geyser aquifers in Utah, USA - Crystal Geyser metaG 2015-25 | ecosystem: Environmental > Aquatic > Deep subsurface > Groundwater | place: USA... | reverse complement strand
AAAAAATAATAGTCGATAGAGAATTGATTTTCTGAATTTGACTAAAATATAGCCTGAGACCAGGGAATACATAATAAAAGCCTGATAAACTAACTTGAACATGGTGTTGGCCCGACGATGCTCAAAAATATAAATGTCTTTGACATATATTATTTCGGGAATAATAATTAAAATGGTGGCGACAATAATTAGGGATATGGCAAAAATATCGGCTGAAGTGATTCCATCGAGATTGCCACGCATTCGCCTATGGCGAATGCTCGCAATGACGTAAATTACAAACGGTAAGGATAATAACCAAAAACCACCATATAAAATAGATAATTGCCAGAAGGGAGAACGAGCATCGACCAATTTAATCCCCTCGGCCATGGGGGTGAAATTTAAAGCGTAGGGTAAGGTAAATAAATACCAAAAAATAATTATTAGCACCCCGGTGACTAAAGTAATAAAAATATTTTTTTGAAAAAGTAATAAAAATATGCCAAAAAATAAACCATAAACAGCAAAATCCCAGGCATTGGTCATATAGGCGATAGATAGTAATAAACCAGACCCTAAAATCAATTCAAAATCGATTTTGGCTTTTTTGTAAGTTTGTGAATAGGACAATAAAAATGCCAGAAAAAACAAAACCAGGGGAATGTCGTTGACATGGCCATGAAGATCTGACACCACAAAACTATAGAGGGGAAATTCGTGAATAGTTTTGTTATTAATATCAGGGTCAAAACCAATAAAACGGGTAGCATCAGGGTACCAATAGCTTTCAGCAGATTTTTGAATGGTTTGTAAATTAAAATGATTGTTGTTGGTGGTGTAATTTATTTTTAATATTTTGTAAATAGGGTGGAGGTTGCCACCAAAGGTTAAAAGTAGGGCGGAAAAAAGACCAGCGAGTAAAAATGATTTGTGTTTGGAGGCCAGATTTGCCACTAAAGAGAACGCCGAGGTGAAAACTAATGAACACAAAGTGGCGATAGATAAATTATAGGTAATTGATGAAGGAATGGAGGAAACCTTGGTTAAAAGAGCAAATATTAAGTGACCAAAGTAATAATAGTTGATGGGTGAGCCGGCATACCACATATCGGCCGGTGGTAAAAATTGGGTACGTAAGGCGGAATTTACAAACCCCCAATCCATATATTTTTCCAAACCTTCAATATCAGGAGCAGATGATCGAACGATTGACCAGGCGACTAAAACAACAAAAAAAAGTATTTCTTCTAAAAGAAGAAACTTAAATATTTTTTGAAATGTTTTTTTAAAAAGTGACCAATTTTTTTTGATAAAAAGGTGATAAATATTAAGTAAATTAACAAAAAGTAAAACACCAAAAATTGAAATATTGGTGAATGGCAAAAGTTTGATAATGCTAAGACAAAAAATAATGTAGGTAATGATAGAAAGTGACAAAATTTTGGCAAAAACATATCCCCTGTCAAAGAATTTGGGGAAAATGGAAAAGGTGAGGGGTAAAAACGAGAGAGCAAATAAATTGATGGTTAGCCACCAAAAAACAATGAATTTAAAATCCGAAAGGAACATAGGTAGTTATTATTTTAACAAGAAACCAAAGTAAAAAACCAATAAAGGCACCACCAAACATATCAACGGGATAATGAAAACCAACTAGAATGCGAAAGGTCAGCAGCGGGATAACAACAGCTAAAAATATGGTAGGAGAAATAACCGCGTATTGAAGGGTAAAAAGAAAAAAATAGGTGGCTTTGATGGTGTGACCTGAGGGAAACGAACCTGTTTCATACCACGATTCGACTAGTCCTGCTGGCACATGAGAGTGATGATTAAAAAACGGTCTTTTCCACAGGGCATGGCTCTTGCCATATTTTTCAATTAATTCTCCTAATATGGTCACAATAAGTAATTGCCAAAAAATATTTATATCTTTAAAAACTAGAAGAAATGAAATGAATATAAAAAAAATCCAAATAAAATAATTTAGAAAAATCATAAGGGCAGTGCTGTAGCGAAACTTATTTATTATCTTGAGTAGATCAAATGGTGGTTGCCAAAAGAGCATAATGAGATAATTGTATCAATGAAAATATTAATTGGGCTAACTTATTACTGGCCAAACATTTCGGGGGTGTCGGTGTATGCACAGTTGTTAGCCGAGGAACTAGCCAATAAAAACCATAAAATAAGAGTCATTTGTGCAAAATCACCCCCCGACCCTCTCTTTGAGCAAAGAGGGGGAGCAGAAATTTTTAGAATTAAAGGTTTGCCTATTGGCAAGGGGTTTATTATGCCTAGTTACTGGTATAAATCGATAAAGCAAGTTAGATGGGCGGAAGTTATTAATTGCCATTTGCCATCGATTGAGTCTTTTTGGTTGGCACTGTGGGGAAAAGTATTTGGCAAAAAAGTGGTGGTGACCCATCATTGCGAATTTATGTTGACTGGTCTTTTGTCAAATAAATTAATTGCAATTTTGTCGTGGCCGATTCATTTTTTTGTATATTTATGGGCTGATAAAATAATTGCTTATACTGAGGATTATGCGAATAATTCGAGTTTTTTAAAAATTTTTAAAAATAAGTTGGTGTTTATTTTGCCACCGATTAAGATTAATAAAATTTCCAATTTCCAATTTCCAATTTCCAAAAAATACATAATTGGATATGTGGGGAGAATTGCTTGGGAAAAGGGGCTAGACCGATTGATAGAAATTATTCCGAAATTCAAAAAAGAATTTAGTGAAGACTTTGAAATGTGGTGGATTGGTCCCTATAAAAACGTGCAAGGTGATAACTATTACGAAAATTTCCAATTTCTAATTTCTAATTTCCAAAAAGAAATCAAATTAATTGGGCCGATTGAACATGATAATTTAAATAAATATTATGCCAAAATGGATTGTTTGGTGTTGCCGAGTACTGATAATTTGGAAACTTTTGGTATAGTTCAGGCCGAAGCAATGCTGTGTGGTGTGCCAGTAGTAGCGTCAAATTTACCTGGGGTACGAGTCCCGATAACGATGACGGGGATGGGCGAAGTAGCCAGTATTACTGACAATAACGATTTGGCTAACAAAATAATAAAAGTATTAAAGAACAGAAATAAATATATAAAAAATGCCAAAAATTTGGAATTATTTGATTATAAAAAAACGGTGGATAAATATGAAAAAGTATTCAGAATTGATTAAAAATTATTCGATAAAATTTTTAATAAAAGCATTTTGGGGTGAAATTAAAAGAAAAATATGGCGAGAATATATTTATAATTCATATTCACAAAATTATGAAGATTTGATATTGAAAAAATATTTCAATCTCCCCCCAGCCCCTCTTTGACAAGAGGGGTGACAAAACGTTATTTGGAAATTGGAGGTTATCATCCAACACGCTTAAGTAATACCTATCGTTTGTACAAAAAGGGGTGGACAGGAGTGGTGGTAGAACCAAATCCTGAGGTGAAAAATTTATTTAATAAAATCAGACCTAAAGATAAATTTTTAAATATTGGAGTTAGTGAAGATGGGGGAAATTTAAAATATTATAGATACTTAATACCCGCATTAAATAGTTTTGTAAAAATTAATAATGGTCATAAAATAATTGAGATAAATAAAATACAAACTTTAAAAATTGGTGATGTTGTAAAAGAAAATTTTGATTTGGTTTCAATTGACACTGAGGGTTTTGATACATTGATTTTAAAAAGTTGGCCATGGGGAAAATATAAGCCAAAAGTGATTTGCGTTGAGACGGGTGTGGATAAATTACTGAAAAGTAGGGGGTATAAACTAGTAAAAAAAACTAAAGATAATTTTATTTATTGTTCCTGAAAATTAATACCTTGGGGTGGTCGTAGACGGAAAAGGCTTCTTCGGCGGTATCATCACGAAAATAAATGCCAGGGTAAAGACAATTAATTTTTACAAACCAACTGCTGTTGTGTGGCATATTGGTGGGACCAAAATAGTAACAGTTTTTGATAAAGGGAAGATTAAAACCGGGGTATGAATTTATTTCTAAAATTTTACTATAGTTTATTTTACCAGAAAACAAGTCTTGATAATATTTTGAGGTAAATGGATATAGTTTTGGAACTAGAGGAATAGAAGCCCAGAGGCGATTGCTTGACATTATGATATAGTCTGCCGAATCAATTTGTGAATATAGTTTATCTATTTTTTGGGGTGTGTCTGAATCATATGGACTAAGAGTAACTTGATGGTATATATTTGAGAAAAAATTTTGAATTGGTAATGGAAGTGGGTCATCCCAATATTCATTGGTGATAGTTGATTGAGGGGAAATGTTTTGATAAATCCAATCAGAGGCATCAACTCGAGCGTGATTATGTGAATAAATGTTGAGAAATGAAAAGCCGTAAATAAAATGGAATACAATAATTAATATGAAATAAACCGTTTGTTTTATGAATTTTGATAAATACCCAAAAACAAAAAGGATAAAAGGATAAATTGGTAAAAAATAGCGCATAGTTGGGGTTAGGGTTGAACCTTGATATAAAATCAAAAACACGACCCAGATAAAAGCTAATGCAACATATTTATAACGAAATATTTTTCTAAAATTAATTATGGTTAAGATAACAAATCCCAAACTTAAAGGAATGCCGAGTCCCCAAAAAAATATATTTTGTAAGGGAAATAATAATTTTGTTTTTGAAAGCCACTGAATGCTGGGAGGGAAATAGATTGAGGGAGTTGACATGCTTTGCAACTGTTTAATATTGTCAATAAATTGAGAGTTGATTTTAAACACTCCGTCAAAAATGTAAGGCTGGAAAAGGTGAAAAACAACAAAAGATAACAGAGCACAGATAACCGATAAACGAATTAAGGCAAAATATTTTTTATTTTTGATGAAATTTAACAATAAAAATAGACCAATAATGGGGGCAAAATAGAGAGCGGAGATTTTACAGGCGAGAGCTAATCCAAAAGTAATGGCTGCGAAATAAAATTTATCATAGACCATAAAAATAAAAGTGGCTAAAATAAATGTTGACAGAAAAGTGTCGACGGCATAAAAGTGAGAAAGTTGGATGGGTAACACTGTAGTGGCATACAAAATTGAAGGCAAAAAAACTAATTTAGATTTCTTGGAAAATAATTTTTGGGCAAGAAAATAGAGCAAAAAGATATTTAAAGAATCAAAAATTACCGATAAGCTACGACCGACTAAAACTATATTTTCGTAGTTGTCTAAATTAAATAATACAGAGAGGTATTTTGTTATAAAAACAGGAAAAGTGCCATAGACAAAAAATTGATAAGAGGGGTAGTTGTAGGGATTTAGGGGAGAAATTTTGTTGTCAAAATATTCAAATATTGATGTTGGCAATTTTATATCGTTGGTGACCATGGTCAAAAATCGCTCGTCGGGATGAAGATGTTGACCCGAATCCCAATTGAGACCATAAAGACGGAGGGTTATTGCTAATACAAATATTAGTAAAACAATAATTGAATTTTTAATTTTAAATTTAAAATTTTTAATCAATTTTTAATTTTTAATTTTTAATTTTTTCAAATAAACGAATGGTGGGGAAATCGAAGACGGTAAAGGTTTCTTCAGCTGATTCGCTACTATTTTTGGTTTGATAAATTAATTTAAAATTTGAGGAAAAAAGGGTTTGATAATAATTTTGGGAATAGGGAAACAGAGGGTTATTTTGGTTTTTGAAAACTCGACGACTGGGGATTAAGACATAGTCGACCGTTGATAATAAGTTGTCTAACTGGATTTTATTTTCATAATTATTATCTAAAGTATAAAAATCAAAATTTATAATATTGATGTCAGGACGCAATTTTAGGTCGGCGACATTGCCTGATTCGGATAAAATAGCCGAGTTTTCGGGTAAATTATTGTTTGTCCAATTGGTAGCTAATATGCGTGGATTGGGGGAAAAATATTGGCAGAAAAATAAAAGACCAGGCAAAATACAAATACTAGTAACCAGTAACTGGTAACGAGATTTAAGACGGGAAATAAAAAGAGTGGCAAATAGAGGAAAGATAAAAAATATTGGGGACATAAAACGAGTCCATTTGACAAAAAGTGAACCGAAATAAACAAAGTAAATAAATATTGGTATTAATATAAACATCCAATATTTATAATTTACAATTTTCAATTTACAATTTTCAATGAATGTAATAATTCCAAAAAGGGAGAAAATAAAAATGGGAAAACCTAATACATAGGGAAAGATGTGGGTGAATTGGAAAAGATAGGGAATAGTGTTTTGAAATTGACGAGTGTAAAAAACTTCAATGGCACCAGTAGCGATTCCTGTTTCATAACGCATAGTGGAAATAAAATCATTGATATTAATAATGTTAAAGGGTGAGGAAAGTAAAAAGATAAAGGATAAAAGTAAAATAAAAAATAAAGTACTTAGATGTTGTTTTTTATACAATCCCATTAAAATTATTGGCCAAATAAAAAATAGGGCAGTTATTTTTGAGCCAAGGGCGATACCAGAATAAAGTGCAGAAAAAATAAAATATTTAAAATAAGGTTTTTGAAATATTTTGATTAAAAAATATAAATTGACAATAAAAATAAATGATAATAAACTTTCGGTGGTGCCAAAGTGAGAAATTTGAATGAGGCCTGGGGAAAAGATTAGTAATAACGTAAACAGAGCACTGAGGACAGAGGACTGAAAAAGAATTTTGACCAATAAATAGCCAAAATACAAAAGTAGTAGTGAAAAAAATGCTGAATAAAGGCGAAGTGTATAAATAGAATTTGAAAAAGTATTGGGGATGTTAATTAGTTTTAGAGAGAAATAACCTAAGTATAGGGGGAATTGACCATAGGCGAAAAAATGAGGATTTAAGTTGGTTGATGATAATTGGGAAAGGGCAGTGGCCATATTATTTTCATCGGGGTGAGAGAAATAGCCACTATTCCAATTTAGGCCATAAAAACGGGTAAATATTGACAGAATAGCCAGGATGATAATGGTTTTAGATGACATAGAGAATTGACATCATCATCAATCCCCAGACGAGAACGGAAAAAATAAGGGGGATATCGGTGGTAACAATACGTTCGGGACGTTCCCCACCGGAAAGCTCAAAAATAATTTGACCATAACGCATAATGCCAAAAATTACTGGTAAAAGAGTAATCATATACCATTTACGATCAAGAACAGAGGGGTAATTTTCTAACAAAAAATTATGGAGCTGACCATCAAATTGTAAAGGTTGAGCCAAAAAGGTAAACATGGCATAAGAAATTAAAGTGCAGACGGCAAACATAGTGACATAAAAACTTAAGAGTGACTTGCCATAACCATTTAAGGCTTGGCGAGAAGTACGACCACTGTTTGATAATTCACTGCGACGTTTACCACTGGCAATAAAGAGTGATAAGAAAATGACGGTTAGCATTATCCAAATGGGGAGGTGATAGCCGGTGGCAATTTCGCCAGCAAATGCTCGAAGGATAAAAAAGAAAGCAATACCAATAATATCAATAACGGCTTTTTTCTTGAATACAAATGAATAGAAATATTGCAAAACGATAAAAAGTAAGGAAATATAAAAAAAACTTTGATTAATTGAGAAAGCTAGACCTAAACCAGTAATTAATAAAACTGCAGCCGTAAATAAGGCAGTTTCCTGGGTAACATCACCCCGAGCTAAAGGTCTAAGTTTTTTGGCGGGGTGGAGACGATCGTTTTTGATATCGGCTAAATCATTGACGAGATATGAAGATGACGACAAAAGGCAAAAGGTAATAAAAGCAATGGTGCTTTGAATAAAGGTAATGGGTTCAAAAACTTTACCAGCCAAAATAGCAGCAGCAAACAAATTTAAATTTTTGATCCACTGTGTTGGTCGAAGAGCTTCAATTAGGGCTAACACATTACAATAATATCAGGAATCCGAGCAAGGTGGCGATACCACCAATAATAGTTAATGCTTGAGATGGGAATTCTACCCCAGAGATGGGCAAGATTATACGAGTAGGTGATGGACCTTGAGCAATATTACTTGTCGGAGACGGGGTGGGAGATGACCAGACACTAGTTGGAGTTGGGGTGGGGATAGATGTAGCAGTGGGAATGGGGGTGTTGGTGGGTACAGGAGTGTCAGTTGGAATATATGTTCCAGTTGGGGTTGGGGCGGGAGTATCGGTAATGATGATAAAAGTTGGGGTGGGGGTACGAGTTGGGGTGGGGGTACGAGTTGGTTTTTCAGGTTTATCACAATTACATTTCATTGTTTGTTCTTTAAAACCTGAACCTGCGGTATCTATTTGGATAGTGCCACAAAAACAATTGTAATTAAAATTGGCAGGGATGGGTTCTTTTTGACAACCAGCAGCGAGGTTATCAAATTGATTTGGACACCAAAAACCATTTTGAAAACCACTGGGCATATATGTGGTTACTGGAGTAAAAGTTAGTATGTTGCAGAGGCCGTCAGCATCACGACCCTGGTACTGAGAATAATTGGGTGAACCTGCAGGCATGTTTGTAGTAACCTGAGTCGCAACGCCACCACTAAAGGTACAGACACCTGGAGTATTAAAGCCGTAAGTTTTACCATTGCAGTTACATTTATAGGGATGAGACGCATCACCTCCACGAACATAGGTTGATCCAAATACTGGATATTCATTGCATTTTTTGATACCAGCTGCATTACAAGTCATGGTTTTCATGGAGGTGCAAAAACCACCACAAGCATCACACCAGGCACCAGGATTACCATTTTTACCACATTTAGCTTGACTTAATTTTAGAGTCTCGTTTGCACCTTTAATGGGGGCGTTCATATCACCACCATTGGCGTCGGCGCAGGCTCGTCTGGCTTTGGGGTTACCAATGTCAGCACAAATTTTGTTGGTGGCTTTTTTTCGACTATCAGCGTTTTGAAAAGAAAGATAGATTGCACCAACCAAAGATAGTAATAAAAACAAGACACCAAAAATAGCGTAATATTTATTTTTCATCTTTTATTAAAAAAGTATAGTGAAAAACTTAATGTGAGTAAAGAGGACAATACAAAAAGTAGAGTGGATTGGTATTTCCAGTTACAGGAATGCTCGATTTAGTCGATATTTTTGCAGTTCTAATTGTGGGGACAAGAGAGGGGATAATAGTAGGAGAAACTTGGGGAATGATGGTGGCAGAAGGACTGGCGGAAAAAGAAGGGAGTTTGGTATCAATAATGATAGAAGTGGGGACAGAAATAGGGACAGAAGTAGGAACGATAGCACCAGTGCCCAATTGGGGGGTAAAACCAAGCCCGACGATGATATCAGGAACCGGGTCGTTGTGGGATAAATCGTTTTCAACCTGAGTTAATTGACCGTCAACGGAATAAACATAAATATCTTCGGTGCCAGTAGAGTTGGGAATGAAAAGTGATTTTTTGTCCTCGGTAAAACTGTTATTGAGAGAAATGTGCCACCGACCATTGCTGTCGGTTAGTGCTGACAAGGGCCAGGCTCCCTCGACATTAAGATAAACAATTGAATTGGGGCTGGGGTTGCCAGAAGCTAGGATTACTTTTCCCCATGCCAAGTTAGCCATAGATAAATTACCAGAAGGCAAGGGAGCGGTTTGAAATTTGTAATCAGATAATGATAACTCTTGACCATCAATAATGAGTTTATATTGGTATTGAGTGCTAGCCGATAGACCATCAATTCGGTAATAATGAGTAGTTGTTTTGGTCTTAAAATTTGGAATGGTTTGGTTGTTTATATTTAAGATCGAGGAACAAGAAGATGTAGTTAAAAATGAAATATCGGCTGATTTGTTGGTTAAATTTGTTGTCTGAACACTAATCGGAGCACAGTCTCCCGAAGCTTTTGATAAGGTATTTGTGGTTTTTGCTGAGAGCCAAACACCCAAAAATAGGATGGTGAGTAATAAAATAGTGCCTAATATAGTGGGAATTCTTTTGTTTTTCATCGACGAGACTCAATTATTTTAATAACATCAGTTTTTAAATTAAAATCAATTGTTTTACCCAGTGAATTGTTTTGGGAAATCCGAGTCGAGTTAATTAAATTATCATAACTTTGGGAAACAGTAGCCACGAATAAAGTTACAAAGGTCATAATGGATATGACTAATAAATAGGGTGAAATACTATTTTTTTTCATCTGAGTTATTTTCAAAAAATATATTAATTGGTAAAACAAAACTAATTTTTCCTTGAGATTGATTTTCTTTATCCTGAGAAAAGGTGATTTGGGAGATATCGAGCAAACGACGAGCGTGGGATAGATTGTCAATCAAATTAATCGTAGACATAAAAGATGAACTGGTACTAATTTGAGTGGAAAAATAATTTTTTTTGGATTGGGTAAAATTGATTTTATCTAAAGTAATATTATTTTGAGAGGTAGCGGAATCAACCAAATTCATAGCCCCAACATAGTTTTGATGAGAAGGAAAGGCCTCCTCGACTAGAAAATATTTTTCCTGGATACTGGCGAAATTGTCCTGAGCGATAATAATTTGATCAATTTTAGCTTTTACTGTAGTTGATAAAACTTTTTTTGACCGGACATCGCCGATTAAAGCGGAAATGGTCAATAGCGTTGGTCGAACGGCAAAGAAAAGAAAAAATGAGATGAGACCAAAAGTGATTGATAATTCAAAAATTTTACGATTTTTTTCTACTTGACGTTGTTTTTCAAGGTATTTGAAGAGTGGACTTAGTTTGGAGATATTAAACTGAAGATTGGGCACTTTTGGATTTAAAATTTAACAAAATGTCAACATAATATTTTGAATCTTTTGATTTTTTTTCAATTTTACGAATATCGACAGTGTCAACTTCGGGGTTGAGGGAAAAATTTACCATCATATTGACCAAAGAATCTTCGCGATATGAATAAAGACTAAGTTGGGCTGAAGTTTTGGCAATAGTCATATTTTGAAGAAAAACATCGGGGGGTAAAGAAGAAACAATCGATTTTAAATTGATGATATAGTTTGGTTGATTTTTGTATTGAATATCAATATATTTAAGTCGGCTTTGAAGAGATAAGTATTCTTTTTCGAATTCAGTGGTACTTTCTAAAATGGCCTTTTGTTGACGAAGAACTTCGGACAAATCAGAATTCTGACGGTCAAGCCAAAAACGAGAGATGAAAGCAGAAATGACGATTAACTCAGTAAAAACAATAATGTAGCGACCAATGGTAGTTAGATAGCGAATGGTGCGGGCGAAAAAACTGTGGCTATTTGATTCATCGGGCAAAAGAGATATTTCTTTTTTGGTGGACATAGTTATACTATCAGTATAAGCTAGTTTTTAGTAAAAATGGAAGAGGCTTTTTGGAAAAAGATAATAAATTCATCTAGTTCTTTGATTTTGAATATCTTGGAAAATACAAGATAGCCAATAGCCCCATTAATTATACAAACAGAAAAAGTAGTCATAACAAAAAATGTTTTACTGGTATCAAAAACAAATTGATCAACAAGCTGGAGAGAAAGCCAACTAATTAAACCTGAAAGGATTGAGACAATAAATATTTTACCAATACGCTCAAAAATTAAAGGCCAACCACTTCCATCAACTTTTTGAATAAAAACAAACCATAAACCAAAACATTGGATTAAATTACTAAGCGAAGCACTGACAGCTAAACCGAGAATTCCCCAATTGGTGAAATTTATAAACAAATAGCTAGATAAAATATTAAAAAACAGGGAAATAAATGATATTTTTAACGGAGTTTTGGTGTCGTGGAGAGCGTAAAAGGCACGAACTAATATTTGGACGATAGCTTGAGAGGCAATGGCCGGAACCAAAAAGGCCAAGGTCTTGGCAGTCAATAGAGTGGCCGACCAAGGAAATTCCTTGGTTCCAAAAGCAATACGAACAATAGCAACACGATTGACTAAAATCAGCGCGGAAATTGGTAGGGCTAAATATAGACTACGAAGGACAGTTTTACGAACGGTATCACGAAAAATGTCATGTTGATTTTTGGCGATACTTTTTGCCAGAATTGGAAGTGAGGCCTGACCAACAGTAGAACCAAAAATACGACTGGGCAAATAGACTAATTGCAATGATAAATTTAATATAGAAATAGAGCCAGCGACTAGGGATGATGCAAAAAATAAAGTGACAGTATTTTCGATTTCACCTAATCCGAGAGACAAAGATCGTGGCAACATAAGACGAAAGACTTCTCTGACACCACTAATATTGGTGTCAATAATGGTTTTATATTTGAATTTTTTACGCTTGAGTAACGGTAATTGGCTGACTAAATGAAAGAAAGCACCAACGACGGCACCGTAAACAGGTCCATAAATTCCAAATATGGGAGCGAGGGTAAAAATGCTTAAGATTATAAAAATATTGTAAATTATGGGAGAAAGAGCAGGAATTAAAAAATTTTGACCGACGTGGAGAATGGCGGTGATAAAATTACTTAACAAAAAAAATATTTGAGCCAACAACAATATCCGAGTCATGTTGACCATTAAATCGACTTGATAATCGCTAAAACCTTGAGCGATGAGGGTGGATAAAGGTCGAGCAAAAATGAAAATAACAATGGCAGAAAAAGTGAAAACTAGGAGTAAGATATTAATGACTGAGGAAGCCATGCGATAGGCTATTTTTTTATCTTTGTGCAGATAACTGGCGAAAACGGGAATAAATGAGGCTGATAAAGCACCAGTGACTAATAATTTAAATATAAGGTCGGGAAGACGAAAGGCAGCATTGTAGGCATCAAGGTCAAGGATACAACATTGAAAAAATTGCGCATACAAAAAACGGCTGCGCAAAAATCCTAAGATGGCTGATAATCCAAAGGTTATTGCCAAAATTACCGAAGCAGAGGAAATGGAATTTTGACGACTACCAATTAGTTTTCTAAATTTTGAAAGTGAGTGCATGGCTTATTATAAAGTGATGTGTTAAAATAACCACATGCCAATTTCAAGATCTGCAAAAAAATCACTGAGAAAATCAGTAAAAAACAAGAGAGTTAATGTTTCTTTTAAGGAGAAACTAAAAAAACTTATTAAACTGTACTTGGTCAAACCAACCGAAAAGGGATATAAAGAAGTCCAATCGATGTTGGATGTGGCTAAACAAAAGAATATTTTTCATATAAACAAAGTATCGAGATTAAAATCGAGACTGAATAAAAAGTATGGTGCAGACAAGGAAGGAGTAAAAACTGCAACTAAACAGACAGCTAAAAAGAAAACTACCAAAAAAATGGCCTAGTCCCCGATGGTGACTTTGTCACATACGGGACGAATTTAAGTTATAATTTTACTTAATTAAGGCGTTTTATGAAAAATTTTTATATTACAACTCCAATTTACTATATTAATGCGGAACCAAGTATAGGTTCGGCATGTACCACGGTTGCGGCCGATGTGGTGGCGAGACTTCATCGACAATTAGGAGAAGAGGTCTTTTATTTGACGGGAACAGATGAGCATGGCGAGAAAGTTGCCGAGACGGCCGAAAAGGCAGGATTGTCCCCGATTGATTTTTGTAACCAAATCGTCCCAAAATTTGAAGAGGCATGGAAACTATTAAATATTTCCCATAATTTTTTTATTAGAACAACCGATTCAAGACATGAAAAAATAGTAAGTGAAGTGATGCAAAAAATTTATGATGGAGGTGATGTGTATAAGGGAAAATATGAAGGTTGGTATTGTACGGGTTGTGAAGCTTTTAAAACAGAAAAAGAATTAGTTAATTTGCATTGTCCCTTGCACCCACCGGAAAAAACAGTACAAAAGAGTGAAGAAAATTGGTTTTTTAAACTGTCAAAATATACTCCAAAATTAATTGAGCTAATTGAGAATAATAAAACAAATTATATATTTCCAGAAAGCAAAAGGACGGAAATATTGGCCAAACTTAAGGCAGGTGTAAATGATATTTCAATATCACGAGAAAATGTAAAGTGGGGAATACCAGTACCATGGGATACAAATCACACAATTTATGTATGGGTTGATGCGTTAATTAACTATTATAGTGCCACCCAATTTTTGAAAAATAAGACTGAATTTTGGCCGGCCAATTTACATTTGTTAGGAAAAGAAATTTTGTGGTTTCATACAGTGATTTGGCAGGCGATGTTGTTGTCAGCAAATTTGCCGATACCAATAAAAACCTATACACACGATTTTTATACAATCGATAACCAAAAAATGTCAAAGAGCTTGGGTAACACGATTCCCCCTCGCGAGATTGTTGATTTGTTTGGAACTGATGGTGCGCGTTATTTAATTGCCCGATCGTTTCCCAATAATGGTGATACTGATGTGGGAATTGCTCGGTTTTTGGAAAAATATAATGCAGATTTGGCCAATAATTTGGGAAACCTCGTCTCCCGTGTATGTAAATTGGGAGACAAATTAAAAATTACGAATTACGAATTACAAATTGATGAAGAATATACTAAATTAGTCGACGAATTAAAACTAGATGAGGCGATTTCGTGGGTGTTTACTAAATTTATTGATGAGTCGAATAATAGATTAAATGTGGTGTCGCCGTGGAAATTGGAAGCAGATGACCCTGATCGAATTACAGTATTGACAGAATGCGTCAATAATTTGAGATTGGCAGCCTATTATTTGACCCCAGTCATGCCAGAAACTTGTGAAAAAATTATGAAGGCGTTGGATGGAGAAATAAAACCACTGCCGACTGGATTGTTTGCACGAATTTAATGATAGATACACATTCTCACATTGCCATAAATACCGAGAGGCTTGATTTTGTGGTATTGTCAGGGAGTAATTTGGAAGACTCGAAAAAAAATATTGAATTGGCGAAAAGTAATCCAAAATTAAAGGCCAGCGTGGGGATACATCCGCAGGAGATGATAACTGATAACCGAGCACAGATAACTGAATTAGAAAATTTGTTAAAAAATAATAAAAATATTGTGGCAGTGGGGGAATGTGGATTGGATTATTCCAATCCCCCTAAATCCCCCTTTGACAAGGGGGACTTTAAAGAGATGGAGATAGTCTTTCGTAGCCAAATTGAACTGGCGATAAAATATAAAAAACCACTGATAATTCATAGTCGCAAGGCGATGGATGAAACTATAGAAATTCTTAAAAATTATAAAAATATTTCGGGAGTGATACATTGCTATACCGGTGGCGTAAAAAGAATAAAAAATGTACCAGAGAATTTTTATTTGGGAATTGATGGGAATATCACTTATGAGGATGGGCTGGTGGAGGTAGTAAAAAATATACCCAAAGACAGGCTGGTTTTGGAAACAGATAGTCCGTTTTTAACCCCAGTCCCCTACCGTTTTGAAAAAAATCAACCCAATTATGTCAAATTTATTTACCAAAAAGTGGCTAATATTTGGGGGTTATCTTTTGATGAAACAGAAAAGATTATTGATGCGAATGCGAAGAAATTATTTGGAATTTAGCTAAACTACTATGCCCCATTTATTCACTTCTGATGCCAACGTATCGGTTTTGTCCGCCAAATCCTCGGGTCTCATGGCAATTGGTTCTAAATCATAATTAATTTCATTAGCCCAAATTCTTAATTTGTCTGAAACATTTAACAAATTACCGCTAAATTTATCAGAAACTACACACAAATCAATATCACTCCACTGATGTATGGTACCTTTGGCCCAAGATCCAAATAAAATATATTTAGCATTACTATAACCGCGTTTATCCATCAACAATTTATATTGATTAATCCATGGCAAAATTGATTTTATATTTGTTTTTGGAGCCATTTGATGAATGATTTAATAAATTTTATATATCTGGTTGTGTATTGCCTAGTTGCTCGATCATAAAATTCATGTTTATAACTGTCGTATCGAGCATTAATGTTAAAACCCGTAACAACTTCTAATTCATCTTTAGTTTCTTTGTCCATTTTTAGTCCTGATAACATGGCTATTTTTAGCAGATCATGGATGGCAGGAAATACTTCATCCTTCTTTTGGATATATACCGCCTTGAGCATTTTTTCGGTGGCCAGATGGCCAAAAAATAGAGCGTCACTATATTTTTTACCGACAAAAATTAACTCCATCGTCTCGAGGTTATCTTTTGACGCCTTTATCCAAAAATTTACTTTTTCTTGCCTGTTTATGCCAAATTTTAACATATTGTGGTTAAAATTATTTAATATAATCTGAGATTATATTTTCCAACTCTTTTTGAGAAGGGTATTTGTCGACGAGGGCGAGGTCGCCGTCGATTAGGAGAATAGTATTGCCTTGGAAGCCCCAGGAATAAACCTTATTCATGTCTTTGCTGTATTCGGGATCGTAATCGATTTGGAGTTTTTTGCAGACGGCCGTCAAATCGGCAAAAAGGGTTTTGCCATTGGGTAAGCCTCGATCGAAAAGTTGGATCCGCATATCTAATTATAATTCAAAACGAGGGGAGATGTCTATATTATTGACATCACTTGGACCTGATTGATTAAATTGATGATAACCAGCGAGGGCAATCATGGTGGCGTTGTCGGTATTTAGTTTTTTGGAATATGGCAAATATAGCGGTAAGTGCTTGCGTCTGGCTAATTGACGTAGTCGAGCACGAAGAAGCGCATTGGCCAAAACACCTCCCGAGGCCAAAAGTGATAATGGTTTATATTCATCAATAATTAAACTAAACTTCCTTTCAAGATGATCAAAAACTGAATTTTGAAAAGATGCGGCTAAATCGGATAAATGTTTCATTTTTTTATCCACAGTCCAGTCTTTTATTTGGTAATAAAAACTGGTTTTAAGACCAGAAAAACTGAGGTTGAAATTTACCTTTTCTGGTAGGGGACTGGGCAATTTTAAAAAATGAATATCCCCTCCTTTGGCGACTTGTTCGATGACTGGACCGCCAGGATAACCAAGACCCAATAGTTTAGCTGATTTATCCAAAGCTTCGCCGGCAGCATCGTCAAGCGTCTCCCCCACTACATGATAATCACCAATATTTTCCAATAAAACAATTTTGGTATGACCACCAGAGACTGTTAGGCCGAGAACAGGGAAAACTGGAGTAAATTGGGGATTACCCCGACTGTTTTTTAAAAATACCGAGAGCAAGTGCCCCTCAACGTGATTGACGGCCACGATAGGTTTTTTATATTTTTTAGCCAAGTCTTTGGCATAATTTAACCCGACTGCTAGGGCAATACCTAGCCCAGGACCACGAGTAGCGGCAATTAGGTCAATTTGATTTATGGTTACTTTTGCCCGTCTTAGGGCAAGTTTGACGACTGGATCAATCCTCTCTTGATGAGCACGTTTAGCAATATCGGGAACAACCCCACCCCATTGTTGATGCAAATCAGTTTGGCCAGAAATTACGTTACTCAAGATTCTGTCATCCTTTAGTACGGCGGCGCAGGTATCATCACAACTTGTTTCTATACCAAGAATATACATTTGGTGTATTATAAATTATTATGAACAAATATTTTTGGGCAAGCTTGTTATTGATTGTCATATCTATCGGCGGGATTTGGTGGATGATGACAAAAAATGGAGTAGTAAAAACTCCAGAGCAAAAAAGAAAGGAATCAATTAATGCAATTTATCCTTCGGGGACGGTTACCAAAGGCCAGCCAACGGTAAAAAAAACGACTACTTTAACAGCTTCACAATTAGTTGGGCAGGCAGGAACCAAGGGTGGTTTGGATGATGATGGTGCGACTCAAACTATTTTTGCAAGTGTCTATTCACCAGATCGAAAACTGTATATTGAAAAAGAATATAGTGGCACAAGATATGTTTTATGGAGATCTGATAGTAAAATTACCGTACATGTCGGTAATAGTTGGAGTTGGGTTCACCCTCGACGTGATTTGACGAAAACCGGAGTAGTGCCTGGACAAAAGACATTTGAATACAATATAGGAAGTCAGCGAATTGTCGATTTTATCGATGGTGGTAAAAAATATACAATTCAATGTGTTCACAATGGTGTGACTGATTTTAAGGCAGAATGTGATAAATTTCTAAAAAATTTTAAAATAATTTAAAATTTAGAATTTAAAAACTAAAGTAAAGTTGACGTTGGGTTTCCGAAACATATTTAAAATTAATCGCAAAATAGTTGGTATGGAATTTTAGCCAATCGAGATTTTCTTGTCCCATGTTTTCGGGCCATTCGATACAAGCTACAATATTTTTTTTGAAATAATCCTTAAATTTTATTTCCTCAAAATCAGCACTGGTAGTTAGTCGATAAAGATCAAAGTGCAAAAAACGACCGTAGTCATTGATGATAACAAAGGTGGGTGAGGTAATTGTGCCTTTAATTCCAACTAATTTACCAATTGACTTTGAAAATACTGTTTTACCACAACCAAGATCGCCTGACAGGGCTAAGACAATAGGACCGGATAATTTTTTATCTTTAATTTTGTCAAATAAAAATTTGGCTATTTTGCCAGTTTCTGCCACTGAAGCTGACAAAAGTGAAGTCGAATTGGTCGCAATTAGATCCCCTCGTCGGAGAATTTTTAGCTCTGACTGGGTGGCATCGATAACAGTTGATGGTAAATTTTTGGGTAATTTGCCAGCATCAACCACTAAATCAAGCATAGCTGCCTTTTTTCGTGACAATGAATTTGTTAGTGATGCTACCGAATAGTTTGGGGAACGACCCGATAAATTGGCGGATGTGGCCGTAATGGGGACATTTAAATATTTGACTAATTTTAATATAAATTGAAAATTGGGAATACGGATACCGAGAGTGCCATTTTCAGCCTCGATGCCTGGGGTGACCCGATGCAAACTTTCTGAGACGATAGTAAATGGTCCTGGCAAAAGTATGCTATAGAGTTTTTGTGTGTCTTTGGGTAACTTTACATATTTTTTGGCCATATTAATGTCACTGACAGCAATTGAAATGGCCTTGCCTGTCCAACGATTTTTAAAGGCTAATAATTTTTTGACTGCAGTTGGGTTAGTTGGGTTGACAGCTAAAATATAGACAGTGTCGGAGGGAAACAATACCAATCCCCCATTTTTGATGACCTCTGCTATTTGATCAATGTATTTGCCAAAATTGTCATGATTAATTTTTATTATGTCCACGGGTGATTCTAACATTAATCAATACACTTGATTGTGGGAGCCGATGTCGAGAAATTCGACAAAGTCGTCAGAGACAAAATGATAGACAATACGAACATCGCCAGTAATTGAAAATGCACGCAAGCCTTGTTTTTTACCTGTTAATGGATGATCTTTCAACAATGAATTTGATCTATCTGTTTTGAACAATTCGACCCGATCGATAGCTTGAAGTTTTAATTTCTGATTATTTTTTATGCGTTTACCATAAGATTTTAGAAAACTTTTATGAAAGTTAACTGTGATCATCAAGATATTTAAACATATCGGCTGTACTTTTAAAACCGCCAATAGTTTTTTCCTTGCCACTTTCAATATCGTCGATCATTTTGCTGTAACGGGCGTCGTTTTTGGCCGATAAAACAACCGTTTTAGGACTAAAAGAAATATCAAATTTATTATTTGCCAATTCATGAATGAAAATTCGAATTGACTCCTGGAGGTTGGAAAAACCAAGAGATTTGGCATTTGCCAATGCTCTGTTGCGAATATCAACACCAATAGGGATTTGAAGACTGACTATTTGATTCATATTGTAATTATATTGTATTAGCATTGTATTGTCAATAGACTCTATATTTGTTACAATTACTTTGTGAAGATTGCAATATTGGTGGGTTTAACTTTAATAAATTTTTATTTTTCAATAAATTTGTCAGGAGGAGACAGGTATGTAAACAGGCTCAATAAATGGTATAAATTGGCTTTGGAAAATAAATGGAGTGAGGCAACAAAATTGGAGAAAAGTCTAGATCAGGCTGATTTGAAATGGTTTAAAGAAAAATATAAACCAGAAAATTTAAAAAAAAGATTGAATGAATTGACGGTTAAAACAAATAAAAGTGCCAATGAATGGATGGAAATAGCTCAAATCCAAAGCGGACTAGGTGATAAAAATGCTGAAAAACAGGCAATAAAAATGGCACACGAGCTTGACCCAATTAGAGCTGACATTGAAAAAGTTTATTTTTCGTCTTTCTTGTAGTCAGCTTTTTCTGCCGCTTTTTCTGCATCTTTGGTGGCCAATTCTTCAGGAGTTTTTTGGGAAGTCGCCTCGACATCAGCAGGGGTGGCTTCGGCCTCTTCGACAACCTCTTCCTCAACCTTTGGCAAGTCGGTCTTGACGATAACCTGGTCAACTTCGTTTTTGACTTCGACTAATGATTTGTCAATAATGAGGTCAGCAACAGTAATTTGAGCATCAATATCTGCCAAAACTGAAATATCGACAATTATTTTTTCAGGAAGATTGGCGGGTAAAGCTTCGACTTCGATTTCGTCAATAACAGTCATCAGAATATTTCCATTTTTGACAGACATTGATTCGCCAATAAATTCGAGAGGAACGGTGGCAATAATTTTTTCTTTTAAGTTAACTTTGTGACAATCAATATGGATTAAATCACTAGAAACTGGATGGTATTGAGGATTTTTAAAAAGAATGGGAAGGGTGGTGTCATTTACCTCAACCTCAACCAAGGTTGACTCACCGGCATGGGCAAAAAGCTTGTTTAGCTCGATGGTAGAAAAGGAAATGGTAATTGGTTCAAATTCGTGTCCGTAAACGGTAGAGGGAGTTTTTCCCTGATTTCGTAATTGTTTTACTTTGCGACCGGTAAGAGTTCTAATTTCAGCCTGAATCGAGGCAGTAGTTTTTGTCATAAAATATGGTTGTTTTTGTGCCTTTGCCGATAACTTCGGCTACCTCATCAAAAACATAAACGGTAAGGGATTATAGCAGAAAAAGACAGAAATATAATTTCTAATTACCAATTTCCAATTTCTAATCAATTTCAAATGATTAATGTTTAAATTTAAAAAACTATATAGTTGGTCTTGTTATTTTGATAAAAAAGAATGGTCTATTTTCTGGTGGAGTAGCAAGTTTTTTTTCTAAAGGATAATCAAAACCTTCTTCAACTACAACATACTCTTTTTTTGGTTTTTCTTTTGCTGCCTTTTTTTTAGCTTCAAGTTCAGCAACTAGATTATCTATTTCAGACATATTGGGAGTGTAGCAGAAAAAATAACATTAATACACATCTTCGTGCTTGCCGATTTCGAGTAAAAATACAGTATTCCCATCAATTTTGGCGATAATTCGAATTGATTTGTTGACGGAAATTGAATAAAAACCATTACCAGATAATTTATGTAATCTAAGTGAATGGTGAGATAAATTGGTTTGAATTTGAAAAAATGTTTTTTGAATTCTTTTGTACAACTGAGACCGATTTGCGTATTTTTCCAGTTCCCGATCGAATTTTTTTGTCGTTTCGATTATTGGCATTTAAGGTAATTTCTTTAAAATATTTATTAATGTCCTCTTTATTTTGTAACACTTTTGTATGATTATTTACATGATCAGTTTTAGCTTGTTGCCACATTTGCTCGTATTTTGTGTTATTAAGTAGATTGCGAAGTCCAGTACGAACTAAATCACTAAAAGATGAATACTGCCCGTTCTTAACCGCTTGGTCAGCCTGTAGTTTGAGTTGTGATGGGAGTGAAATATTTATTGTATTATTCATGTATGAATATTAGTATAATGTGTACATAAAAACAATATGATATAATCCTTTAATTATGAAATTAAACGTCTCTACATCTTGGTGGCAAAACAATGGCCTGCTTGTGGGAGATTTTAATTTGGCATAAACACAAATTCAATTTAAATTCAATCCCGCAGGTGCGGGATTTTTTT
>Ga0100401_1001129_pt1 | contig 21850 bp, 13 predicted proteins | sample CryGeymeta201525_FD_80421 | JGI IMG/M metagenome (GOLD analysis project Ga0100401, IMG submission 80421) | Groundwater microbial communities from Crystal Geyser aquifers in Utah, USA - Crystal Geyser metaG 2015-25 | ecosystem: Environmental > Aquatic > Deep subsurface > Groundwater | place: USA... | reverse complement strand
GAGTGGAAACAAACCACCGCCACGACTTCAGGAGCTGCCGTGAGCGATGCGAACTACGCGGTTTTCGGAACATTCACCGGCGACACCATGACGATCTCCGGTGCCGATGGCACCCGGGCCGTGATCAGCGGGTTTCAAATCGTGGCCCTGCCTGCTCTTTCCACTCCCGATTCACTGAACATCAATTTTGGACTTACCCTCGACGATGCCAATCGGGTAGACGCAGACGAATCCTCGGTCGTTGGTTTGGCTGATGCTAAAACCATCGATGGCAACGGTTGGAACAATGTGTTGCTCAACTCCGGCTTTGGGGTGCCCACGGTCTTCACCACCGCCACTCAAAGTGGCAATCACATCGACCTTGTTGATGCCACCGGCACCGATGCTGGAATCGATCTGACTTCCTCTGGTGCGTTCTATTCGAACTTCGGCAATGTCAGTTCGCCCAACCAGGCATCCACCGGTGATGCAGGGCTTCTCCAGAGCTATCTCCTCCTCAGCGACCTCGAGTCCGTCACTCTCAGCGGCCTTTCCACCTGGGCCCCCAACGGCTATAAGGTCCGTGCTCTTTTTGACATTGGTCCCACCACCCGCACCTACGGCATCTCCATGCACGATGGAGGAGCCCCGCAGGTCTTCTGGACGGCTGACACTGCCGCCACCGACGCGGACCCCGACAATGACGGGATCATGACTTGGCTCGAAACCACCGCCACCACCGAGGGCGCGGCGGTCGCCGACGCCAACCACGCGCTCTTCGGGCCCTTCACCGGTGACACTCTGACCGTTTCGGGCGCAGGCTCCGCCGGACGCGCGGCTCTTTCCGGTCTGCAAATCATCCCCAACACCGAGCCACTGGCCACGATCGTCTCGTTCACCGCCACTCCGGACTCCTTTACTGCCGGTCAAACCGTGACGCTGGCCTGGGAAGTTGCCGATGCGGATTCGGTCAGCATCAATCAATCCATCGGCACGGTCGCGGCCACGGGCACGCTCGAACTCACCCCATCAGCCACCACGACATGGACCCTCACGGCAACTCGCGGTGCTACCCAGGTCACCGCTCGGGCAAGCGCCAAGCTCGGCCTTGGGAAAATCGATGTCTACTTGCTCGGCGGCCAGTCGAACATGCAGGGCACGGCGAGTTCCTCGAAGTTGCCCGCCGAACTGGTTTCTATTCCCGAGATCCGGCTCTACGCGGCTGGCACCGGCGTGCCCGGTTCCTTCGCGAACCAGTGGGTCACGCTCCGGCCTGCCAACGGCGCCACCTTCGGCCCCGAAATCGGCATTGGCGAAAAGATGCGGGACCTTTGTCCCGGCCAGCCGATCGCGCTGCTCAAGCATGCTGCCAGCGGCCATAGCCTTGAGATCAATTTCAAACCGGGGGCCAACGCCAGCGATACCGGCAACTGGGGAGGATCGTTCACTGCCATGGTCAATACCTACAATAGCGGCCTCGCCGCCCTCGAAGCCGAAGGCTGGGACCCCGTCATCAAGGGGATGTGCTGGCAGCAAGGGGAGCAGGATGCGAAGGACGGGCTGAATGCTGCTGAGTCGAATACCAGTGCGGACGACTACGGTGCCAATCTTTCCCACTTCGTCGCCCGTATCCGCGAACAATTCGCCGAGCATGCCTCACCCGACGGCATCCGCTTCGTGCCCGGCCAGGTTCTGCCGTATGCCCCACCACGCGGCGATGTGGTAACCCGTTTCCCTGGCCGCGACCTTGTCCGCCAGGCGGTTCTTGATGCGGACGAGGATTCCGGTGCGCCGCTTTCAATTCCTAACACCCGCGCCGTTCCCACCAACAGCACGGACCATCCCGTCCATGCACAGACTGGCAGTGGCGACGAGGTTCATCTCAACGATGTTGCCCAACTCGCCCTCGGGCGCTCCATGGCTTACGGCATGTTAGATCTGGATCCCCAATCTTATATCGATTGGTCCTCGCCCTTTGGTCTCGTCGGCGGCCCCGACGATGACGATGACCATGACGGGTTGTCCAATCGAATGGAGTATCTCTTCGGCGGTCATCCGAAAGACTCGGGTGACACCCCAAGTCCAAGGCTGGGAACGGACAAGCAGGGGGAATCATCAGTCACTACCTACTCCTTAATCCGTAATCTCGAGGCCACGGACGCCGTTCCAGTGGTTTCGTTTTCTGCCGACCTTGTCGATTGGGTTTCCAACGTGCCGACCTTTATCTCCAGTGTGAAACAAGAAGGTGGCACCGCTCGGCTCACTTTCCGTGGTCCATGGCTCCTCGATGATCCCGCCCATCCGCGCGGATTTTTCCGAACAGCTCTGGCAAATCCTTGAGCTTGAAATTCCCCTCACTGGTCCAAGAGGCGAGGGAAAGGAAGCTCTGCGTCTTGTCCAGTTCCCTGGGAACTGCGGCTGAGCTACTTTGGCTTGTAGGCTTTGTTGAGCTCGGTGGGGATGGGGGCTTTGACGGATTTTCGCCACTCCTTGAGCATGCGGTGAAGCTCGGAGGCTTTTTCGGGATTTGAAGCGGCGAGGTTCATGCGTTCGCCGAGGTCGGACTCGAGGTCGTAGAGCTCGATGCGGCCGTCTTCAAAGTATTCGTGGAACTTCCAATTCCCGAGGCGCATGGCGGAACCGGGACGGGTGCGGAAGGCAGGGTCGTGGGCTTCGTAGTCCTTGTTGCCGTACTTTTCGAGATAGATGGGGAAGTGCCAGAAAAGGGCGCGCTCTTCGATCTGACCCTTGCCGTCGAAAAGGGGGACGAGCGAAACACCGTCGAGGATGGTGTCGGTAGGTGGCTTGATACCGGCGACTTCGATGAAGGTCGGGAAGAAGTCGGTGGCAATGACGGGAGTTTTGCAGGTCGAGCCGGCAGGAATGTGGCCCGGCCAGCGGACGACGAGCGGTTCGCGGATGCCGCCGTCGAAGTAGGAGCCTTTTCCGGAACGGTAGGGTTGCTGGCTGGAAATGCCCTGCACGCCACCGTTGTCGGAGCAGAAAAGGACGAGGGTGTTTTCTTTCAGACCGAGTTGATCGAGTCCGTCGAGGATCCGGCCGACACCTTGATCCATCTTCTCAATCATCGAGGCATAGGCGGCATTCACGGGCTTGTTTTTGTAGAAATCGACAAATTCCGGGACGGCTTCGATGCCGGTGTGGACGGAGTAGAAGGCCATGTGAACGAAGAAGCTCTGCTCCTTGTTCGCGCGCATGAACTTGAGGGCTTGATCGGCAAAGATGTCCACGCGGTGGGTGCCGTTGGGATACTGATCGCTGAAATCCTTCATCGCTCCGCGTGTGAAGGGTGAGAAGTAGCCGCCGCCGCTGGGGCCGCCTGAAGTGTCGCCGCCGATATTGATGTCGAAGCCTTGTTGGGTGGGGTCGGCACCGAGGTGCCACTTGCCGAGGTGGATGGTTTTGTAACCGCCTTGTTGAAGGGCGCGGGCGAGCGTCATTTTCTCCGGCGGGAGGAATTCGGTGTTTTTGATCGGGATGAGTTTGCGGTCGCGGGACTTTCCACGCTCTGAGTTTCCGACGGTGTAAATGCCGTGGCGGGGCGCATACTGACCGCTGAAGACGGCGGCTCGGCTTGGGGCGCAGTTGGCGGCGGGCGCGTAGGCGTTGGTAAAGAGCATTCCTTCGCGGCGAAGCTTGTCGATGTTCGGGGTTCGGTAGCGCGGGCTGTTGAAGCCGACGTCCATCACGCCGAGGTCATCGACGTTAAGGTAGATGATGTTCGGGCGGGGGGAGTCTTCGGCGTGGGAAGGGATAGCCAGGATGACGCCGGCGATGAAGATCAAAGCGTGCGCAAGTCGTTGGAGAGGCTTTGGCGAAGGGCCCCGTGTGATTCGTTCCATGGGCTATCAATAGTCCGTGGCGGGGAGGTGTTCCATGAAATCCGGACATTTTGGGATTTTGTTGGGAAATATGGGGTTGGCATATTTCGGGGCAGAGGGTGATAAAGCGGGCCGGACGACTTCGTTTGAAAAGCTCCGATTCCTTTTGAAAACATGACGGTAAAGAACGCCAGCGAGATTCAGCAACAAATTGAGGCCCATAGCGCAAAGCTGAGCGAAGTCCGGGCGGTGATCGGGCAGGTGGTGGTGGGGCAGGAGCAACTGGTCGAGCGGCTGTTGCTGGCGCTGCTATGCAATGGTCACGTGCTGCTCGAAGGCGTGCCGGGGGTGGCGAAGACTTTGACGGCGAGCTCGCTGGCGCGGGCGATTCACGCGGATTTCAGCCGAATCCAATTCACGCCGGATCTGCTGCCGGGCGATCTGACTGGGACGCTGGTTTATGATCCGCGCGATCACAGTTTTTCGGCGGAGAAGGGGCCGGTGTTTGCGAACCTGCTATTGGCCGACGAAATCAACCGGGCACCGGCGAAGGTGCAGTCGGCGCTGTTAGAAGCGATGCAGGAAAAGCAGGTGACGCTGGGGAAGGAGACTTTTCCGCTGCCAAAACCATTTCTCGTGCTGGCGACGCAGAATCCGATCGAGCAGGAGGGCACCTACACGCTGCCCGAGGCGCAGGTTGATCGCTTCATGTTCAAACTCAAGGTCGGCTATCCGAGCATGGAGGAGGAACTGAAGGTGGTGCAGCGGATGGCCAAGACCGAGGCACCGGCAGAGGTGCAGCCTGTGCTGGGTTTGCCGGAATTGATGGAGATGCGGGAGACTTTGGAAAGTGTGTTTATTGATGAGAAGGTCGAGCGCTACATCGTTCGGCTGATCGATGCCACGCGTTTTCCGGCGAAGTATGATTTGGATATCGAGCGCTATTTACGTTTCGGGGCATCGCCTCGGGCGTCGATCTATCTTTCTCTCGCGGCGCGTGGGCATGCGCTGCTGTGCAAGCGGGCTTACACAGTTCCGCAGGATGTGAAGGACGTGGCGCATGACATCTTGCGTCACCGTTTGGCGATCTCGTATCGCGCGGAGGCGGAGGCGATCAGCTCAGATGATCTGCTCGATCGGATTTTATCGAAGGTGCCAGTGATCGAAGAATGATCGATGAAATGGAGAGTCGGCTTCGGCTGCTTGAACTGAAATGCCGTCGGCCGGTAGAGCATCTGCTTGTCGGTGAGTATCGCTCGGTGTTTCGCGGGCAAGGAGTGGAGTTCGAAGATGTGAGGCCGTATCAACCGGGCGATGATGTCCGGATGATGGATTGGAAAGTCACGGCGCGGACGGGGACGGCGCATATCAAAAGGCATATCGAAGAACGCGAGCAGTTCATTTATCTGCTGGTGGATGTGTCAGCCTCGATGCTGGATCATGAGGGCGGTCGCAAGCGTGCGACGATGGCGGAGCTTGGTTCGCTGATCACGATGTCGGCAATCGGGAATGGGGATCGGGTGGGTCTGGTGCTTTTCACCGATCGGATTGAGTTGATGATTCCTCCATCGAAAGGGCGGCAGCATGGCCTGCGGATCATGGAGGCGCTGGTGGGATTTAAACCGGAGGGACGGGAGACGGCTTTCAGTGAAGTGCTGACGCGCTTCGGACACATGGCGCGGAAGCGTTCGGTGGCCTTCGTGATTTCGGACTTTTTGGCGGGCGACTACCTCGAGGAGTTGAGCGCGCTGGCGCTGCGGCATGATCTGAATGCGGTGAACTTGTTAGAGACGGATGGTCTTGAGGCGGAGGAGGATGGATTGGTGCGTTTGGTGGATTCGGAGTCGGGGGAGACGCGCTATGTGGATTTGAGAAGGCGTAAAGCGGCGGACGAGCGGCATCATGAAGCGTTGCAGGAGCAGATGATGGAGCGCGGGGTGAGTTTGATGGAGCTTGGAGTGGGCGAAGATTGTGTTTCGGCACTGGCAGGATTTTTCCGAGCGAGGCAGCGGCGATTGGCGGATGAGACCGGAGGATGAAGATGAAGGCCGCTCTGATGATATCTTTGATCTTTGGATGCCTGCTCGGCGTGGTGCAGGCGGGGTCGGGTTTGTCGGTGGAGGTGGTTCCTTCGCAGGTCAAGCCGGGTGAGATGTTTGAATTCCGGGTGACGATGGAGCGTGAGACGTTCGGCCGATTTGAACTGAAGATTCCGGGGCATGAACATTTGCATCGGGTCGCGGTGGAACAGGATCCAGTAAGGCTTCAAGGAGGGATTTATCGGCAGCGGGAGACCTGGTGGTTGCAGGCGGACTCGTCGGGGGAGTTCGTGATCGATGAGGGGGTGGCGAGATTGGAGACGGAACACGGGATCGAGGAGGTGAACTTGGAGCCGATCCGGGTCGAGGTGCTGCCGTTCGCGGCGACCGATGAAAGCAATGAGCCGTTAGATTTTCCTGAAGCTGATGATGTGCGTTCCGAAGCTGGGCAGCTCGGTTGGGTTGTGGGTGGGGTTTTGCTGGCTCTGGGTTGCTGGTGGTGGATGCTGAAATCGAATCGGACGGGGGTGCTGGATCAGGTGCCTAAAAAGTCGGAGCAGGACGGGTTGCTTGATCGATTGGCGGAGGGGAAGCTGGATCAGAAGGATTTGGAGCGACTGATGCTTGATCGGGATTGGTCTGGCGAGGCGAAGGAGGCTTTGGCTGAGGTGGTTTACGGAGGCGGGAAAGATATGGGTCGCCTGGTAGCGATCTTGAGGAAGGAGGTGGGGAGGTGAGCTTTGTCGATCCGTGGCTGCTGGGATTGATCCCGGGTTTGGGAATTCTGATGTTGCGGAAGCGTCGGGTGGCGGGTGGTTTGCCGGTGGCTTCGGTGCGGCTGTGGGAGCATGTCGGTGAGGGAAGGGCGCGCTATCTTTGGGTGCTGCGCTGGCTGAAGTTTTTGGGAGTCGCGTTTTTGACCACGGCTCTGGCGCGTCCGCAGGCGGGGTCGACGAAGAGTCTGCAAGTGACGGAGGGGATCGCGATTCAGTTGCTGGTCGATGTGTCGAGCAGCATGGATATGAACATGAATCTGCCCGATGGCGACAAGCGCACGCGGATGGAGGTGTCGAAGTCGCTGGTGGAGGATTTCATCGCGGGCGATGGTGGTAAGCTGGCCGGGCGGGCGGATGACTTGATCGGTCTGATTACCTTTGCACGCTATCCAGACACGCGGTGTCCGCTGACTTTCGGGCATCCGGCGCTGCTGCAATTGGTGCGAAGCCTAACAGTACAGGATCGGCCGAATGAAGATGGCACGGCCTATGGCGATGCTTTGGCCTTGGCGGCGGCGCGGTTGAAGCATCTCGATGAGATCGAGGTGGAAGGCCGCGGGGCGATCGGCGGAGAAGTGGCGAGTCGGGTGATTGTGCTTCTAACAGATGGTGAAAATAATTCCGGCAATCACATGCCTTTGGAGTCGGCAGGTTTGGCGAAGGAGTGGGGGATCAAGGTTTACTGCATCAGCTTGGGCGATTCCTTGGAGGGTGCGTCGGCACCTTTGCTTTCACCTTCCGAGCGGGTTCTGGATCATATCAGCCGGGAGACCGGTGGGGTGTTTCGGAAGGCGCATGATTACGATTCGCTTAAGGCAGTGTATGAAGAAATCGACAAGCTTGAGCGCTCGAAGATTTCATTGCGGAATTTCAATGAAACCACCGAGTGGTTCTGGCTGCCGCTGGCAGCTGGGCTGCTTGCTCTGATGGTGGGGATGCTGTTAGAGTCGACCTATTTGCGAACGACATCATGAGCTACTTCGCGATTCAATGGCCCTGGATGCTGTGTTCGCTGTTGGTGGTGCTGCCATTGGCGGGACTGCTGGCGCGGGCACGGAGCAAGCGTGCGGCTTTGAGGAAGAAGCTTGGGTTGGAGCCGGCGATAGGCGCACGGTCTCGGGATGTTTTGAGGGTGATTGCTCTGGTGCTGCTGGTGCTGGCTTTGTCGCGACCGGGTTATGCACCGGAGCGGCGATCGGTTTCGCAGAGCGGGCGGGATGTGGTTTTTGCGCTCGATGTGTCGCGCAGCATGCTGGCGGAAGATGCGCATCCCTCGCGGCTGGAGGCGGCGAAGCAGGGGGTGCGCGATGCGCTGGCGAGATTCGGGACGGAGCGCGTCGGCTTGGTGATTTATGCGGGGAGTGCGACGATTCTGTGTCCGCTAACTTACGACTACGACTTCGTGCGCTACATGTTAGAGCAAGTAAATCCGCGGGCGGTGGACTTTGGCGGGACGACGGTGCTGTCGGCCGTTGAGAAGTCGGTTGATAGTGTTTTTTCCGAGGAACGTCGTGGGATGCAGGACCTGGTGGTGCTGACGGATGGCGAAGACCACGTGCCGGATACGAAGCGCGTGGCGGAGTTGTTAGATGGACGTGGGGTGGATCTGCTTTTGGTGGGGCTGGGCGATCCGACGTCGTGTAGTCGGATACCGATCGAGAACGAAGAAGGTGGGAAGAGTTATTTGAAGCATGACGGCGATTTTGTTTCGACGCGGCTCAATGAGGAGGTGCTAAGGGGTTTGGCGAAGGATTGCAAGGGGTCCTTGTTTGTTGCGCCGGGGACGGCGGCTTTTGATCTGGGAAAGTTGTATGGGAACTTTGCGATGGGGAAGCCTGCTGAGGGTGCGGTGGGGGCTGATACTTTTGTAGTCTATCGGGAGGCGGCTTTTTTGCTGATCGCGCTGGCGCTGGGCTTGCTTTTTGTGGGAGGGTGGATGGGCCGCGCGGGGATGGGGGCGATGCTGATGGTGCTGCTACTTTTGCAGCCGCTGCGAGCGGAGTCGGCGATGGTGTTTTCCGAGGCGCGCGCCTTGCAGGTCGAGGGGAAATATGACGAGGCGCTGGAGGCTTATGCAGAGGTGGATGGTGAGACGGCGGGCCAGACGGCGGCGGTGCGATTCAATCAGGCGCTTTGTTTTCTGAAGCGGGCGGAAGGACTCGCAGGAGAGTCGCCGGGTGGCGCGCTGGATGCGGCGCGGCAGGCGCAGCGGTGCTTTCTTGAGGCGGTGCGATTGGACCCTGGGCTGGAGAGGGCGGGGATGCGTTTGGATTCCACGGCGGGGCTGATTTCCGCGTATGCGGCGGCCTTGAAGGAGCAGGAAAAAGATGACCAGGCGATTCAGGAGAAGGTGGATTTGATCATTGAGGGTTTGAAGGTTTTGCATGGCGAGCAGACGGCTCTGAGCGGGAAGGTGCGCGGGGGCATGCCGAAGAGGGGCTCTAACATCGGTGAGGCAGTGGCTGGCGGGAAAGACGCGAAAGACTTGGTGGATGAGCAGGCTCGCTTGAAGTCGGAGGCGGTATCAATCGAGGACCAGATGGGGGCGCTTGATCGGCAGATGCTTGCTGGAATGCCGGAGGGTGCTCCGCCGGAGTTGAGCATGATGTGCGAGCCGCTGCGCTTGATGGGTGAGCTGCTTGCTGCGCAGGACAAGGCTTTGGAAGCCCTTGCTGAGTGGGCGAGATGGGCAGAGTCGGTGGCGCAGCAGCAGGTGGCGATTTTGAAGATCGAGGAGATTCTTGCGATTCTTGAAGGTGGCGATTCGGGGGAGCCCGAGGACGGCGAGAATGATGAAGGGGAGTGGGATGGCGAGGGCGAGTGGGAGGATTACGAGGGTTCGGAGGATGGCTCGCCATCGTCGATGCCGATGGAAGGGGATCTCGCGGCGGGGAGTGAGATGGCACCGCTGCCGGTGCCGAATTATTCGGCGAAGGAGCTTTTGATGGAGGAGCAAGGGAACCTGCAGTTCCGCGAGCAGCAGAGGGCCAAGGGGCAGGCGGGAAAAGTGGAAAAGGATTGGTGATGAAAGGTTTTCTAACAGTTTTGCTGATGGTCTTTATGACGGGCTTTGTTCGTTCTCAAGTTAAAGCTGTGGTGCTGCAGGTGAAGAAGGTGGAGGTTAGCTTCCGGGAGGCGTCGTGGTTTGAGGGCGTGCCGGCGACGGCGCTTGTGATGCTTCCGGAGATGGTGGAGGAGGCCGAGGAACAAGCGGAGGGCGCACTGGGTGTCAGGGTAATTTCCGTCGACATCGTTGAGGCGGATAAGGGGGCGGTGGCGATGATTCAGTGGCTGCCCGAACGGAGTGGAGCGGTGGTGTTCCCTGCGCTGGAGTTTGTTTCGGAGACGGCGAGATATCAGTCGGCTGCGAAGATGATGACGATCAGCGTTCCACGACGGTCGGAGGAGATGGAGCTCCTTATCACGCCGGGGAAGAAGACGATCTACGCGGGGGAGCCACTGCGACTTGATATTGAGTGGAACTGTCGGGTTCCGACGAATCGCTTGAGGTCGATGCAGTGTTATCCGGATTTTTTCAATGATCCGAAGATTGAAGTGGTGGTGCCGCGCAGGCTGGTGCCAGAGGAGCGGCAGATGGGTATGCCGTTTGGGGGGCGTCGGGTGATTGCCGAGAGGACAGTGCAGGGTAATGGTGAAAGATTGGGTATTGTTTCGTTTGAGGTCTTTTTGCGGATCAGTGAACCGGGGAAGTATGTGTTGCCGAGGGTTCGTTTGGAGATCGCCCGATTGATGCGCGATGGCGGTGCCTTTGCTCCGTATGCGGCCTACTTTAACAATGGCTTGTTCGACTCGATTGGTGAGGGGGAGGCTTACGAGCGGGTGTTTGTGGATTCGGAAGCGATCGCGATCGAGGTGCTACCGCTACCGGTGAAGGGACGATTGGAGTCCTTTAGCGGCTTGTTTGCCCCCTGTAGTATCGAGGTTTCGGCGAAGCATGAGGAGACGGAAGTCGGGCAGTTGGTCGAGCTTGATCTGAAAGTCAGCTCGGATGCGCCGCATGGTTTTCTGGAGTTGCCGGAATTGAAGAAGCAGCGCTCGTTGCGGAGTTGGTTCAAGGTGGACTCGGAATACGGGCGGGCCTGGCACGAGGAGGGGACGATTTTCCGCACGCGGGCGCGGCCATTGACGACGATGATTGAATCGCTGCCCAAGCTGGAGTTTGAGATTTTCGATCCTGCAAGCGGTGAGTATCAAGTGGTGACGACGAAAGAGATTCCGTTGCGTATTTTACCTCGGGACGGTCGCGATTACTTCGATGCCAAAACGCTTGGAGGTGAAGAGCCAAGTCTAACAGACACGCTGGGTGGAATTTGGCAGAATGCGGAAATTACGAAGATGGATGGGATACCAAACAAGCTCTGGAATTTCTTGATCAGTTACTTCTGGATTCTGATGGCCTTGGGTCCGGTGTTGTTTGCCGTGCTGTTGCCATGGGCGAAGGAGAGTCGACTTCGGACTTTGAGTCCGGAGTATCGGGCGCGGAAGAAGGCTTATGATGCCTTTAAGCGATTGCCGGAAGGAAGTTTGGAGAAGTGGGATGCTTTCCGGGGATTTGTGGCAACCAGCCTTGGGGTGGCTCCGGCGGCGTGGACCTCGGGTAATGCGCAGCAGTGTCTGAAGGAGCTTGGGGTGGCGAAGGAGGATGTGGATTTGGTGGTGAAATGTCAGGAGTCACTCGATGCTCAGGCGTTTTCCTCTGACGGCAAAGAGGCGAAGATTCCGGAGTTGAATGATTTGGCGAAGCGGATCGGCAAGGTGCTGAGTCGGGCGTTGGTGGTGATGCTGATGGTTTTCCTAACAGGTTCGATGATGGGGGCGAATGCTGATTGGGAGCGAGCGACGGAGGTCTTTGACCAGGCGCTTGAGGAGGATACGGGGACGGATGAGGCGGCGGCTCGTTTTGCGGAGTCGGCTTTGACTTTCGAGGCCTGTGCGCGTGAGGGGCGGCACGCGGGGAAGGCGTGGCTGAATGCGGGGAATGCTTGGTTTCAGGCGGGCGAGGTTGGTCGGGCGATTGCTTCGTATCGTCAGGCGGAGGTATTGCGGCCGTTTGATTCGACGATTCGAGACAATCTATCAGCAGCGCGGGCGCTATCGATCGATGTGGTGGTGGATCGGAAGTCGGTGTGGTGGCAACGGGTTCCGAGCCCATGGATCAAGATGACGATGATCGTGATCTCATTCGGGTTCTGGGCCTTGTGCCTTGCCTACCTTCGTTTTCGCAAGCGAGGACTGATGCTTGCAGCGGGACTCGGCCTGCTGTTGTTAGGCTGCGCTGGGGGACTGCTGTTTGATTCCGCCAAGCGCGATGGGAGGGAGGGCGTGATCGTGGTGCCGGAGGTGTTTGCTCGCAAGGGGCCGTCGTATCGTTATCAGGCAGCATTCAACGAAGCGCTGCACGACGGGCTCGAACTTGAGATCGTTGGGAGGCGGGATGGTTGGTTAGAGGTCGAGCTTTCTGATCAAAGAAGAGGATGGGTGCCTGAGGCGCAGGTGCAGTCGATTTTCAGGTAATCTTGAGAACGGAACCGCCATTGGGGCTCTATCCCAAGGAACGCTCACTAGGGGACTGAAGCAGATATCAACAGGTTTTGCTTGGCGTGATCGTTTTTGCGAGCAGGCGATGGATGACGGGCGGATGCGTTACCCCTCGGGTGCTGCCTCGGATGGGTCGGTTGGTGGCGAAGGTTCGGCGGCGGCTGTTGTTGCATCTGCAAGATAGATCGCTAACTTGCTGATAATCGGTTCGGCTGTAGATGTCTCTATTTTCAAACGGATCATGCCGGTGGTCATGGGTTCAGTCAGCTTGTGGATCCGTTTGTGGCCGATGCAGCTTCCCTTGGCGATCGGAACCCATAGCTCGTCCACTTTTGCTTCTACCACATAAACTCGAACTCGTTCACCTTCGCGGATGTCTTCCTGCAAGACAATGTGATCAAACTTGGCGGGTGCGTCTAACTGGAGTTCGATTTCGTTACCGGTGCCGTTCGTGTGGCCGATACAATTGTTAAACATGCGTCGGATGCTGTCTCCCAATTCCTCACAGCGTTTTGCGTCGGCATCAGGGATCAGGCCGCGATTGTCGGGCATAAGCCCGAGGATCAAGGTCGAGTTGTGACCCACTGATTGATAATACATGTTCACAAGGTCGGGAAGCGGGTAGAGCTTCTGCTCGTCACCCTGATCCCAGAACCACTCGTGGTTACGCAGCGGGGCATCAGACATGGCGGGCATCCAGTATTTCCCATTGGGATCTCCGTGTTTCAGCAAGGCAAAGCGGTTCGCGGCGATGTTTTTTGGTGAGCTCTCTCCGGCACCGGTGGAAACGTAGGGAAATGTTGCCCAGCATGGGTAGGGGACCGTTCCTGTTTCACTACCACCCCAGCGGGCGTCTGCCCGCTCCAGGTTATGATAAAAGAGGCAATTCTTTTGGTGTTTACTGAAAACGCCAAGGACATCCGGTCCGCCTTGATCTGGGCCGTGTGCTCCGCCATCGAACCAGAGTTCGAAGAGGGGTCCATAGCGTGTGCAGATCTCCTCGACCTCCTTTTCGATCATGGAGTTGTAGGCGGCTTGGGTGACCGGACTGCGTTCTGTGATTTTGAAGTCCCAGATTCCCAGATGGGAGTTCCAACGTGTTCCCAGGTAGATACCCGGCTTGATGTCGTATTTTTTGCAGGATGCTACAAATTCGGCCACGATATCGCGCTTGCCGTCTCCCCACCTGATCGCCTTCAGAGAGTATGGGTTCGCATCCGATTGCCAGAGGCGGAATCCAGTTTCATGGGAAGCCGTCAAGATTGCGAACCGGGCACCCATATTCTTCGCGACTTTCAGCCATTGATCGGTGTCCAGTTCGGTGGGATTGAAGATGTTGGCGTCTGGAATGGCATGAAGGCGGTTTTCGTTCTGATTGTAATGTTTGTCGTCAAACACATGGAGGTCGTAACTGATCAGAACCCCCAGTTCTGCTTGCTGCCAGGCAAGTTGCGGAGGGGTAGGTTTGGGTATTGCGCTAGACTCCCTTGCTGTCGCCGGTGCGTTCAAGACGAAGGTGCTTAGGATAGCAGATAGGATCAATTTTGAGGGGTTCATGATATTTGATTTAACGACTGGTCTTTCGGAACTTTCGCAAAGTTTTTAGGTGAGGATGTCGTTGACGACTTTGGCGGGTTTGACGCCGATGAGTTTTTGGTCGAGGCCTTGGAAGGGGAAGGCGAGGCGTTTGGCGTCGAAGCCGAAGAGGTGGAGCATGGTGGCGTGGAGGTCGCGGACGTGGACGGGCTTGTCGACGACCTGGTAGCCCATTTCGTCGGTCTCGCCGTAGGAGATGCCGGGCTTTACTCCGGCTCCGGCCATCCAGAGGGTGAAGGCGTTCGGGTTGTGGTCGCGGCCGACGAATTTGTTGCCGCCGCCGCCGCCGCGGTTTTCCTGCATGGAGGTGCGACCAAACTCACCGCCCCAGACAACCAGCGTGTCGTCGAGCATGCCGCGCTGTTCGAGGTCGGTGAGCAGGGCGGAGACAGGTTTATCGATCGAATCGCACTTGTTTTTGAAGCCGTGGTTGATGGCTTCGCTTTGGTTGGAGCCGTGCGAGTCCCAACCCCAGTCGAAGAGCTGGATGAAGCGCACGCCGTTTTCGGCGAGGCGACGGGCAAGCAGGCAGTTGTTAGCGAAGGATTCCTTGCCGGGCTGGGTGCCATACATTTCGTGGACGGGCTGCGGCTCGTCTTTGATGCTCATCACCTCTGGGACGGAGACCTGCATGCGGTAGGCCATCTCATACTGAGCGATGCGGGTGATGGTTTCCGGGTCGCCGAAGTCTTGGTGGGTCTTGGCGTTGAGTCGGCCGAGCGAATTGAGGGCGGCGCGGCGGACATCGCGGGTGATGCCGGCGGGGTTGGCGGCATTAAGGACGGGATCTCCCGTCGATCGGCATTGGACGCCTTGATAGACGGATGGGAGGTAGCCGCTGGCCCAAAGGGATGCGCCGACGCGTGGGAGGCGACCGCCGGAGATGAGGACCATGAAGCCGGGCAGGTTCTGGTTATCGGAGCCGAGGCCCCAGGTGACCCACGAACCCATCGCGGGGTGTCCGAGGTTCTGGTGGCCGGTGTGGACGACAAGTTGGGCCGGGCCGTGGTTGAACTGGTCCGTCTGCATCGTCTTGATGAAACAGAGCTTGTCGGCGTGTTTGGTGAGCTCGGGCAGACGGTCGGAAATCCATGCGCCGGAGTGGCCGTGTTGTTTGAAATCGAATTGGGGGCCAAGCATTTTCGGGACGCCCTGAATGAAGGCGAAGCGCTGGCCTTCAAGGTATTCCTGCGGGCAGTCCTTGCCGTCGTATTTGGCGAGGGTCGGCTTGTAGTCGAAGAGTTCGAGTTGGCTCGGCGCGCCGACCATGTGGAGGTAGATGACGCGTTTGGCCTTCGGGGCGAAGGTCGGTGCGAGGGCGGCGAGCGGATTCGAGGGGTCGTGCTGGATGTGAAGCTTTCCCGCTGCCTGAGCAAGGCCTTGGCTGGCAAGCCACATGCCGCCGAGACCAGTCGAGCAGTCCTTGAGGAAATGGCGACGTGTCAGGTGCTGGAGTTCCTGCTGGTGGAGATGTTGGAGAAGGTTCATCGGGCGATAGCTTCGTCGAGGTTGATGAGAACGGAGGCGACGATGGTGAAGGCGGCACCGTCAGGGGTTCCGGCGAGGCCCTCCATGGTGTCGGGGGCGTCGGCGTAGCGTTTTTCGAGATCGTGGTAGAGGGTTCGGAGTTCGCTGAGGCGGTCGGACGAGATCTCCCGTGAAGTGGCGATTCGGAAGCCGTAGGAAAGGCGGGCATCGAGGTCACCTTGGGCTTCGTTTTTCATGCGACGGGCAAGGCCCTTCGCGCACTCATGGAATGCGGGATCGTTGAGGACGGTGAGGGCCTGGAGGGGTGTGTTGGAGACGAGGCGTCGCTTGGAACACATCTCCCGAGTCGGGACATCGAAGGTGATCATGGAGGGGTAGGGAATACTACGCTTCCAGTAGGTGTAGATCGCGCGACGATAACGGTCGGGCTCTCCTTCTGCAGGGGTATCCCATTTGTCGGCAGAGAACGGTTTCCAGACGCCGGGTGAAATCGGTGGGTGAACGGGTGGGCCGCCCACTTTGGTGGAGAGTAGACCGGAGGCGGCGAGTGGCGTGTCGCGCGCCATCTCGGCGGTGAGTCGTTGGCGTGGGCCGCGAGCGAGGAAGCGATTGAATTGATCTTGCTCAAGCAGTTCGGGACTTATGCGGGCATCCTGACGGTAGGTCGCGCTGGTGACGATCTCGCGGATGAGGGTCTTCATGCTCCAGTTCATGTCGGTGGCGAAGCGCACGGCGAGGGTGTCGAGGAGTTCGGGGTGGCTTGGCTTTTCACCGGCGGAGCCGAGGTCTTCGGGGGTCGGAGCGATCCCGGTGCCGAAGAGTTCGAGCCAGAAGCGGTTCACGGCGACGCGGGCGGTGAGTGGGTTTTCCGGGGAGGCGATCCACTTGGCGAGATCGAGTCGTGTTGGTCTATCTCCCCCCAACTTGAGTTCGGGGAACACGGCGGGAGTTCCGGGCTTTTCGATGAGTTCGCCCTTTTCGAGCCAGTTGCCGCGGACAAAGACGTGCGTCTGGCGTTCGAATGCCGGATCGCGTTCGCGCATCGTGGGGACGGTGGTGCGCGGGATGCGGTTAAGCTCCTTGCGGGTGGCGGTGAGCTTCTTTTTCAGGTCGGCGATGATTGGATCCGTGTTTTGAATGGTCCAGCCGGGGTTGTCGGTGATCGCGATTCGACCGCGTTTCGAAACCATGGGGAAACTCGCGAGAATGGTGCCTCCATTGTGAATGGTGACCTTCAGGCGAGTGTCGGGGGAAATGGAGATGGGTTCCTTGGGGACGATGATGGCATGGCGTGGGCCAAAGGTCTTGGAGTAGGTGCCCCAACCGCGACCTTTGCCGCTGATGGAGTTGTTCGGTTCGAAAAGCGGGTGGGCTTCGTCGGGAATCACCTCGGCCAAACCGATGGGAGTCGACTTGTTGTCGCGGTCCAGAGTTTCGACGGTGATTTTCTGAAGCAAGGCACCCCACTCGGGTGTGTGCTTTGCCGTCTCCTCATCGATGGGGAGGTACTCGAGCTTGAGAGCGGTGACATGGCCTAACTCGGTGGGGAAGGTGAGCTGATAAACCGCGCCGGATTCGACATTGGAGTCGGCTTGGTATTCTTCGATTCCCTTGTTTTCGAGAATGGTGAGCTTGGCCTTTGTCGCCGTGGCCTGCATGCCTCTTGTCGGGGACCAGTGCGAATTCTCGGCGACTTCGGCGCGGATTTGATGAAGCTTGGCTTCGGTCTCAAGGATCGTGTTCTGGAGTTCGTTAGCTCGGGCGTATTGGGTGTCGGCGAGGGGAACCTGGAGCTTGGGGAGGTCTTCGCTTAGATCGGCGTCGACCGTTTGGTTGAAGAACGAGACAAACTCATAAAACTCCTCGTGTTTGATGGGGTCGTAGGGGTGGCTGTGGCATTGGACGCAGCCGAATGTCAGTCCCTGCCAGACTTCCCAGGTGGTGCTGACCCGATCGAGGACGGCGGTGACCCGGAACTCTTCGTCATCGGTGCCGCCTTCTTCATTGGCTTGGGTAAGGCGTTGAAAGGTGGTGGCGATCTTTTGATCGAGGGATCCGTTCGGGATGAGATCTCCGGCGAGTTGATCGATGGTAAACTGGTTGTACGGGAGGTCGCGGTTGAAGGCGTCGATCAGCCAGTCACGGTATTTCCAGACATTGCGACGGCGATCGACTCCGAGGCCTTCGGAGTCGGCATAGCGGGCGAGGTCGAGCCACATGCTGGCCCAGCGCTCGCCAAAGCTTGGTGACGAGAGTAGTCGGTCGACTTGCTTTTCATAGGCATCCGGTGAGGTGTCGGCGATGAAGGTGTCGAGCTCGTCGAGCGTAGGAGGAAGGCCGGTGAGATCGAGCGAGAGGCGCCTGAGGAGTGATGCTTTGTCGGCTTCCTTGGAAGGTGTTAGATTCTCGCTTTCGATGCGGGCGAGGACGAATCGATCGATGTCGCTACGCGGCCACGATGTGTTGGCGACTTTAGGTGGATCATGTTTTTCAGGAGGAACGAAGGACCAGTGTTCTCCCCACCGGGCACCTTCCTTGATCCACTGGCGGAGGGTTTCGATTTCCTCGGCTTTGAGTGGCGGGCCGTGGGCGGGTTTAGGCATCACTTCATCCTCATCGGTGGAGAGGATGCGGACGATCATTTCGGAGGCATCGGGATCTCCGGGAACAATGACCTGTTTGCCTGACTCGCCTTTACCGAGAGCTTGTTCGCGGTAGATGAAGGAGACATCGCCGGCTTCCTTGACCCCGCCGTGGCACCCTAGGCAGTTGGCGTTAAGGATCGGGCGGACGTCGTGGGCGAAGTCGACTTCGGCCATGGCTGGAAGGAGCCAAAGGGGCGCAGAGATCGCGGTGATGAGGAGGAGTCTGAGCATGCTGATCGGCGTCGACGGATGGGCTGGGAAAAGTTTGGGCAGGTTCTGAAAAAACCAGCCTTTCTACGTCGAGGGATGTGCCGATTTATCCCCCATTTGCGTGGCGATGGGTGGGGAGATCTCAGTGGTCGTGGGACACGTGCTCCTTGAGCGCGTCGCGCCCGAAATCACCTTCCAGATCGCGCCAGACAGTGTGCATGTGGTTGGCATTGTTTTGGACGTTGGCGGCTTCGATGAGGAAGGTGGGTCCTTGGATGCGGTAGTAGTAGGCTTCGCTCAGCTTGGTTGACCCGGCCCAGCCGAAGTAGAGCTGATCCTTGCGAGCCAAGCGGATTTTTTTGAGATCGGCTTCGGCGAGGTCGTCACGATAGCGACCGGTGTATTCGGTGATGAGCTCCATGAGAGCTTTGTGTTGCTCCACTGTCATAGCGGCACTGGTGATGCCGACGGGTGTGAGTTGTTTGGCGGCGCGGTCTTCGCCTGTGAGGATTTCCCTGGGCGCTTTCTTGTCGAAAATGACATCGTTTTTCCCGGTCTCGAGGAGGCTGGTGACGAGGGCGCGTCCGAGGTCTTCTTCGGCGGCCAAAGGGCGCAGGCCTTTGGATTCGCCCTCGCGGACTTCCGCAGGATTGCTGCCCATGAAAGAGGGCGTCACCGAGATGTCCTTGTTGTCAACGACGGTGATGTTGATCGAGAGGTGGTGGCCTTCGACACGAAAGCCCCAGCCCTTTGGGTCGCCGGGCTCACCGAAGATCGCGGTGAAGTATTTTTCTTGATCGCGCTTGACGGGGTCGTTCTCCATGCTGGCGAGGACGGCTTCGAGTGAGATGATTTGAGCGGCCTTGTAGGCACCTTTTTCGCTTAGCACGGCAGTGACCAATCCGACGGCCGCGTTTTTTTGTGCCTCATTCATGTCCTTGAGGGCGAGGCCGGCTCGATCTCGGGGCGTGTAGTGCCAGTTCTCGCGTTCTTCGTCGGCAAAGGGGATCTTTGCCTGCTTGAGATGGACGTCATCAAGGGAGGCGAGGAAGGCGCTGGCGGCGGTTTTGAGGGCGAGAGATGCCGGTAATTCGTCGGCAAGCAAGGGGGCGGCGAAGGCGAGGGTGAGGAGCAGGGCTTTCATGGGAGTCGGTGTTTGAAGGGGTTTACTTGGAGATCGGTTTGAGGGCAACTCTGAGGATGCGGTCGTCGGAGGTGAGGTAGATCTCTTTTCCATCGGGCCCGAAGGCGACGTTCGCGGTGGGGCGTCCGCAGAGGATGCGGCCGAGGAGCTTGCCGGAAGGATGGATAATGAGGAGTCCACCCGGACCGGTGGCGAATACGGTGCCGTCAGAGCGGACTTTCATGCCATCGGGCATGCCGGGTCCCTTCAGGCCCTTTGCGTTGAAGAAGACGGTGCCGTCTTCGATGGTGCCATCTTCTTTGACGGGGTAGGCCATGATGACGGGGTGGGGGGCGTGGGATTGGGCGACGTAGAGGGTTTTTTCGTCGGGTGAAAGGGCGATGCCGTTTGGTCGGTCGAGTGCTTTTGTTAGAAGGGTGACTCCTTCATCGGCGGCGTAGCGATAGACGCCATAAAAATCGAGTTCGCGGAATTTCTCGGGGTTATCGCGCGGGAGGCCATAGGGAGGGTCGGTGAAGTAGATGGCTCCGGACGAGTGAATGGTGAGATCGTTTGGTGAGTTGAAGCGGTATCCGGCGGTGCCTTGGTAGCGATCGGCGAGGGTCATCTTTCCGCCGCCTTCGGTGAGGATGGAGACGCGGCGGTCGCCATGCTCGCAGCTGATGAGTTGTCCGTGCTTATCAAAGGCGAGGCCGTTCGAGCCGGGTTCGGAGCTGTATTTTGAAACGCCGGTGAAGCCTGAGGGTTTCAGGAATACGCTGGCTTCGGAGTCGCCGGGCTTCCATTGGTAGACGGTGTTGCGAGGGACGTCGGAAAAAAGGAGTCGCTCGTTTTTTTCATCCCACACGGGTCCTTCCGCCCAATCGAAGCCGGTGCAGAGGGTTTCGATGGGGGTGTCGGGGGCGATGATCGCGTCGAGGGCGGGGTCGAGGCGTTCGATGGATTCTTCGGCGAAAAGCGTGAGTGGGGCGAGGAAGGCGATGGGGAGATAGAGGTTCGAGAGCTTCATTGATGTCCACGCTAGCAGCCGATTTCCGGGAAGCGAGTCACTTGATTGGCGAAGTCCGGGGGGTGATGCGTCGGCTGACGCGAGAGCTTAAGTCGCGAGGACCGTGGACTCGAAGTCCACGGCTAACATGATGAGCCACGACGTGGCTGGAAGATGGCGGGCGCGTGTCGGCTACGACAGGTTCAGGCGGTAGCCTTGGCCACGGACGGTGATGAGGTGGCCGGGATTCGCGGGGTCGAGTTCGATTTTTCCTCGGAGGCCGGCGATGAAGTTGTCGACGGTGCGGGTGCTGGGGTAGGCGTGGTAGCCCCAGACGATGTCGAGGAAGGTTTCGCGGGTTACGGATTCGTCCTTGAGAGAGGCATCGACGGCGATGCGGTCATTTGCCTGAAGGGGGAAAGTTAGCCATTCCTTGGTGTTGGATGAGAGCCTGATGGGATCCCATCCATCGCGGTGCACGATCACCGCCAGAGATTTGCTGAGGGCCTGATGGTATTCGTCGGGATAGAGGTGCTTGGAAAGAAATCCCGCCGGAAGAAGAGGGACAATGGGTTTAGTAGGATCATAGCTGAGGCAATCACCGCGGACGGTGAGATCTGTAATCTCTTCACCCCGGGTGATTTGGATCGGAAAAGAAATGCGGCGGAGAAGGTTCCAGTAGGTTGAGTTTGATTTGCCGCAGTAACTTTGTGCGGTGACTCCCGGCTTTCCAAGTGGGTGTCCGAGAGTTCGCACTTCGACGATGTCGCCCCAGTTCAGGTCGGGCAGTTTGACGGCGCTGGTGAGGTCGAGTTCAATAGCGGTGAGTTTTCCTTGGTCGTTCTTTCTCCAGAGGTTCCAGCGGGTTTCGAGTTCGTCGTTGTCGGAATCGTTGTCGTTGTTGAAGAAATTGAGCTGGGATGCGATATCCGAATCGAGGAGAGCTTGGGCCGTCGATGGTAGCTCGGGATTCTGAGACTTGTCTGCGAGTGGAATGCGTAATTCCCCGGTATTCCACCACTTGGATCGGATCAGCCAGACCGTGTTATCGGAGGCGAGTTTCGGATAGAGGAAGGCCTCTTGCAAAAGATAGAGAATCGAGGCTTGGGTGCTGGGGAAACCCGCTTCAAGCCAATCTGCTGGAGGTTTCGCGCCCTTGGCAATGAGAGGGGCGACATCCATGTCTGCCTTGGCGGCGGCTTCGAGGAGTCGGGATGCTTTGGGATCGTTTGGGCTAAAGTCGGGGACGTGCTGCAGAAGCAGGGCGAAAAGTTCGGCTTGGTTGTTTTTGACAAGCATGAAGAGGTCGTCGGTGGCCACTTTGGCACCAGTGGCGAGGAGGGCTTTGATCTTCTCAGGTTGATGGGTGCGAAGTGCGACGTCGAGGGGGGTGGCGGATTGGATCTGCTCACGGTCCGTCCACCACACTAAATCTTTGGTGGTTCGGAGATTGAGGTCGGATCCAGTAGTGTTCGGCATGCTCGCTGCTTGTTGAAACGAATTTCTGAATGTGACAAAACCGTCACTTGTACTGTTAGTTGATTTCTGGTTTCCTTCGCTCGTGGGCCGCGCCAAGGACAAGAT
>Ga0100401_1001124_pt1 | contig 21948 bp, 15 predicted proteins | sample CryGeymeta201525_FD_80421 | JGI IMG/M metagenome (GOLD analysis project Ga0100401, IMG submission 80421) | Groundwater microbial communities from Crystal Geyser aquifers in Utah, USA - Crystal Geyser metaG 2015-25 | ecosystem: Environmental > Aquatic > Deep subsurface > Groundwater | place: USA... | reverse complement strand
TGGCGGTTGCGCGTCGAACCCAGTCTCAGCACCAGTGATGACCTATGCCGTTCAATTCAGTGCCGTTGCAGACGAAGACTTGGAGAGGCTTTTTGATTTCATTCTTCAGCGTGAACTCGATAGCGAGACGGGTGATCTTGACATTCCCGAGAGGGCGCTACAAGCCATCAAAGAGGGCATAGGCTTTTTGAGGTCATCGCCATTTGCCTGTCGTAAGGTTGGGGCGAGTCCTTTCATCCGAGAGCTCGTGATCACTTTTGGACGCTCAGGCTATGTGGCACTTTATGAAATAGTTGATGACAACACCGTCATCATCGGTGCGATTCGTCACCAACGGGAAGATGATTACCACTGAATCAACCCATCGTTGCTGATGTGGTTGCCAGCGAAATCAACACCGGCTGACCTTCAGAGGCAGAGATGAACGGCCGCCAGTTTAATATAATAAATATGCCTCTAGCCCTTGCCAATTAAGGGCTAAATGCTATTATTTCGGAAGTAATTTGAAAACCTCGTGCGCAGCCGCAACCGTGGCTGCAATGTCTTCGTCAGTGTGCGCTGCACTCACAAAACCAGCCTCGTACAGCGCTGGCGCGATGTACACACCACGGTCGAGCAGGCCGTGGAACAACTGGTTGAATTTGGCGCCGTCTGACTTCATCACCTGACTGTAGGTGGTGGGCAGGGTGTCGAGCAGATAAAACCCCATCATGCCGCCCTCAGAATCGCCGCAAAACGGCACGCCTTCGGCCGCAGCGGCGCTGCACAGGCCGCTGATCAGGTTGCGCGTCTTGCGGCCCAGGTCGTCATAAAAGCCGGGTTTGCTGATTTCTTTCAAGGTGGCCAAACCGCAGGCGGTCGCGACCGGGTTGCCACTCAGTGTGCCTGCCTGGTACACCGTACCCAGCGGCGCCAGATGTTCCATCACGGCGCGCTTGGCACCAAAGGCGGCCAGCGGCATGCCGCCGCCAATGACCTTGCCCATGACCGTCATGTCAGGTTCAAAGCCGGGAATGGCTTTGGCGTAGACGCTTTGGGCACCGCCCAGTGCGACCCTGAAGCCAGTCATCACCTCGTCAAACACCAGCAGCGCGCCGTATTGGGTGCACAACTCGCGGCAGCGTTTGACAAACGGCACGCTGGCGCGCACAAAGTTCATGTTGCCGCAGATTGGCTCCATCATCAGGCAGGCAATGTCAGTGCCTTGTTCGGCAAAGCATTGCTCCAACTGCGCGATATTGTTGTATTCCAGCACCAGTGTGTGCTGCACCACTTCGGGTGGCACGCCGGCGCTGGTGGGGTTGCCAAAGGTGGCCAGGCCCGAGCCCGCCTTGACCAACAGTGCGTCCGCGTGACCGTGGTAACAGCCTTCAAACTTGATGAACTTGCTGCGCCCAGTGGCACCGCGCGCCAAACGGATGGTACTCATGCCGGCTTCGGTGCCGCTGCTGACCAGGCGCACCATGTCCATGCTGGGCATGAGTTTCAGGATTTCTTCGGCCAATTCGACCTCGCGCTCGGTCGGCGCGCCAAATGACAGGCCCTCGGTAACGGCTTTTTGCACCGCTTCAAGTACGGCCGGGTGTCCGTGGCCCAGAATCATCGGCCCCCAGGAGACGATGTAGTCGGTGTAGCGCTGGCCATTGGCGTCCCACATGTAGGCGCCTTGGGCGCGGGTGATGAACCGTGGCGTTCCTCCAACAGCGCGAAAAGCGCGCACGGGAGAATTGACGCCGCCGGGGATCACCCGTTTGGCGCGTTCAAAAAGAATGTCGTTGTGGTCGATCGGTTGGGTCATGGCAATTTCAGGCAAAGTAAAAGTGGATGGGTTAGCACTGGATTGTGCCCAAAACGAAAAGTAACAAATTAGCCGATTTATTAAGGCAGAATCCAGACCACGTTTGGGTTTATATTCCTCTGCATGGAAGGTGCGTGATTTGTGACTCCCGATTCAACTTGGATGTGCCTGGTGTGTGGCTGGATTTATGCGCAAGCTGAGGGTGACCCTGAGCACGGCATTGCGCCAGGAACGCCTTGGTATCTGGTGCCACTGAACTGGACCTGCCCTGAATGCGGCGCGCGCAAGGAAGATTTCGAGATGGTGCAGATTTAATGGGTCGTGTTTTGTCTGATGGTCTACACAGGAGCTAAAGCGGGTGAATACGTCCGGTGAAAATCTAAAAATTTTGGTGGTTGATGACAGTAATACCATCCGGCGTAGCGCTGAAATCTTTCTCAAGGCCGGTCTGCATGATGTGATGCTGGCAGAAGACGGCTTTGATGCCCTGGCCAAAGTCAGCGATTACCACCCCGACCTTATTTTTTGTGACATCCTGATGCCCCGGCTCGACGGTTACCAGACCTGTGCCATCATCAAGCGCAATCCCAAGTTTGCCAGTGTGCCGATTGTCATGTTGTCGTCCAAGGACGGCGTGTTTGACAAGGCACGCGGGCGTATGGTGGGTGCGCAGGAGTACCTGACCAAGCCATTCACCAAAGACCAATTGCTCAAGGCCGTGGCCCAGTTTGCCACCACCGTTCAAGGGGAGTGACGCGTGACCATCCAGAATGTGTTGATTGTTGACGACTCCAAGACGGAGCTCATGTTTTTGTCTGATATTCTGAAAGCCCACGGGCTCACGGTGCGCACTGCCGAGAACGCCGATGAGGCGCTTCAGCGAATGCAGGAGGCCAAGCCAGACCTGATCTTGATGGATGTGGTGATGCCAGGGCAGAACGGGTTCCAGTTGACCCGTTCAATCCATCGCACACCCGAGTACGCCGAGATTCCGATCATCATGTGCACCAGCAAAAGCCTTGAAACAGACCGTGTCTGGGGCCTGCGCCAGGGCGCCAAGGATTACATCACCAAGCCTGTCAATGCCGATGAACTGATGGAAATGATCAGGAATTTGGGCTGATCTTTGGGATATTGAATGGCCAACAAAGAAGCACTCCGCGACCTGCAGCAACGTCTTGCCCAGCGGCTGCAAACAGCACAGACGCAAGCCGATTCCCCGTCCTGGCTGGCGGTGCGCGTCAGCCGCAGCCACTTTCTGCTGCCGTTGTCTCAATCTGGTGAAATTTTTCCCTTGGCGGGGATTGCCCGCGTGCCCTACACCCAAGCCTGGTTTGCGGGTGTGGCGAACCTGCGTGGCGGCTTGTTTGGCGTGGTTGATTTACAGCGATTCATGGATCCGCAAGCTGGTGTGCGCGACGAGCAGGCTCTGGCGCAGGTACGTCTGGTCACCCTGAACGTCGAGCTTGGTGTCAATTGCGCGCTGGTTGTCGACGACTTGCTGGGCTTGCGCCGTGCCGAAATGTTCAAAAGCAGTGAGGACGCCGCCATTGCGGCGCCAGCCTACTTTGGCCGCCGTTTCCAGGACGAACAAGGTGTTGTCTGGCAGGAACTCAATTTGCAACTTTTGTCCCAGACTTCTGCATTCCAGGAGATCGGCGCTTGAATTTCTACGCGAGGGTGACCTATGGCTTTCTTTGATCAATTGAAAAATCGTTTCAAGCGGGGTGAGGAGTCTGCCGAGCAGGATTCGATGCTGAGTATTGGTATGCCTGAGGCCACCCGCTTTCAGGACGCGGTGCCCAGTGTGGAGCACCCCACGGCGGCGCCCGAGAGAGCCGTCGCCGGCGGGCCTCAGACACAGGCCGATCAGATCATTGTGCCGCTGCTGGGCAGCAAAACGGTCGAGCAACACCAGCGTCTGCTATCGCTGGTGTTGGGTGCGTCCTTGGTGGTGCTGGTGATTGCGACCTTGGTCGGTATGAATTCCAGCGAAACCAGCGCGCAGCAGTTGGGTGCGGTTGGGCAGTCGCTGATGCAGTCGCAGCGCCTGGCCAAGTCGGTGACGCAGGCGCTTGTCGGTGATGTCAAGGCGTTTCCTGACGTGGCCGAGAGCGCCAAGATCCTGACGCAGTCGGTGCGCGGACTGCAAAAGGGCGACGCCAGCTTGCGCATTGAAGAACTCGGTACCGAATTCGCACCAGCGCTCGACAAGGTGATGCCGATGGTTGACCGGGCAGAGAAAACTGCGGCGGTGGTCATGGGGCAACAAGCCGTCCTGACGCAGGTCGGTTCTGCCTTGCGCTTGATCAACCGTCAGTCGTCGGACCTGTTGGAGATTGCGGAGACCATTTCGTCACTCAAGTTGCAGCAAAACGCGCCGGCGAGCGAAATCTCTGCGGCGGGTCAGTTGGTCATGTTGACGCAGCGCATTGGCAAATCGTCCAACGAATTCCTGACGGTAGACGGTGTCAGTCCGGAGGCCGTGTTCTTGTTGGGCAAAGACTTGAATGCGTTCAAAGACATTGCCCAAGGACTGCTTGACGGCAGCGCCGAACTGCGCCTTTCTGCTGCCAAAGACGCGCAGACGCGTGAGCAACTCAACGCCTTGATTGCGCTCTATGAGCAAACCCGTACCCAGGCGGGTGCGATTCTGGGCAACTTGCAGGGACTGGTGTCGGCGCGTGAGGCGCAGGTTTCGATTCTTGCTGACAGCGAAGGCCTGCGAAAAGAACTTGAACAATTGCAAGGTACCTTGTCGGGCCGGGCTGGTTTGTCGGGTCTGGTGCTGGTGGCGCTGGTGCTGGCCGCGGTGCTGGCCTTGGCCAGTGCCGGTGGTCTGTCTTACGTCCAGTTGCTCGACAGTCGGCAGCGCCAGGCCAAAGCCGATGCGCAGCGCCTGGAAGCGCAGCGCCTGGAACAAGAAGCCAAGCGTGTCAACGATGGCAACCAGGCGGCGATTTTGCGCCTGATGAATGAACTGCAAAGTCTGGCCGAAGGTGATCTGACACAACAGGCCACCGTCACTGAGGACATCACTGGCGCCATTGCCGATTCGGTCAACTACACGGTGGAAGAATTGCGCGCCCTGGTGGGCAACGTGCAGAATTCGGCCGCCAAAGTGGCCGCCACCACAGCAGAAGTCGACATCACCTCGACCGAGCTGCTGGCCGCTTCCAACGAGCAGCTCCATGAAATCCGCGAGACCGGGCGTTCGGTGGTCGACATGGCGCAGCGTATCAACCAGGTGTCGGCGCAGGCGCAACAGTCGGCCGACGTGGCGCGCACATCCTTGCAGGCCGCCGAAACCGGTTTAAAGGCGGTGCAGGACGCCATTGGCGGTATGAATACCATTCGCGACCAGATTCAGGATACGTCCAAGCGAATCAAGCGACTGGGCGAGTCGTCACAAGAGATTGGCGAAATCACCGAGTTGATTTCTGACATTACCGAGCAAACCAACGTGCTGGCGCTCAACGCCGCCATCCAGGCCGCCTCGGCGGGTGATGCAGGACGCGGCTTCTCGGTGGTGGCGGAAGAAGTGCAGCGACTGGCCGAGCGCTCGGCCGATGCGACGCGACAGATCTCGGCGCTGGTCAAGGCCATTCAGACCGACACCCAAGACGCCGTCGGCGCCATGGAACGGTCAACGCAAGGGGTGGTCGAAGGCGCCCGATTGTCAGATAACGCCGGCGCCGCATTGAGCGAGATCGACGAAGTGTCACGCCGACTCGCTGACCTGATCGAACAGATTTCGGCGTCCACGTCCCGCGAAGCCAATATGGCCAATGACGTTGCCGGAAACATCCAACATATTTTTGCCGTGACCGAGCAAACCGGCGAAGGTACCCGCTCTACTGCTGCGCAGGTACGTGAGCTTTCCAAAGTGGCTGAAGAACTGCGGCAATCGGTAGCCCGATTCCGCATTGCCTGATCGGCTTGTCTTGCAACGCACCTGAGTGACTGATTCATGCTACCTGTTGCACCCACCGTTGAGAACGCAAACCTGGAACCGGACCTGGGGCCGCTGGCCTGGGTGCTTGATGAGTTGCGCAAGTCACTCGATTCGGCCAATATGGCACTGCGGCGCTTTGTCCGCGATGCGGAGTTGTCCCGCGGTTCGGACATTGCTGCCCTTGACGCCAGCCACCTGCGCATTGCCCGGCAACAGCTGCACCAGGCGGTTGGCGCGCTGGAGATGGTCGGTTTTGAGGTACCGGCGCGCATGCTGCGTGCCATGGAAGCGCTGGTACAGAAGTTTGTGCAGAAGCCGGAATGTTGCAGTGATGAGGCGGCATTGCGCGTCGAGCGCGCCAGCTTTGCACTGACCGATTATCTGGAAGCCATCCTTAAAGGCAAGAAGTTTTCGTCGGTAGCGCTGTTTCCGCAGTACCGTGATGTCCTTGACCTGACCGCGGCCGACCGGGTCCATCCGGCTGACCTGTGGGCTTATGAATGGCACTGGATCAATGTGGACGTTCCCGACGGCACGTTGCCTTTGTCTTACGACTCGTCGGTGCGCACACGGGTGGACGGTTTTGTACTGAACGTGGTCAAAACCAGCCAGCCGGCTTCGGCCCAGGCCATGCGCGACATCAGTCTGGGTTTTGCTGCGCACCAGGTTGACGTCAACCCGCGGGTGTTCTGGATGGTCTCAGCTGCTTTTTTTGAGGCGATTGCGCTGGGTTTGTGTGCACCCGACCTGTATACCAAGCGCGCGGCCTCGCATATTTTGCTGCAGTACCGCAATCTGGCGCGGAATCAGACAAACATTTCGGAACAACTGGTGCGCGACCTGTTGTTCTTTTGCGCCCAAGCGGTGCCTGGCGCAGCGCAGTTGGCGCCCACCTTGCGGGCGGTGCAGCGGGCGTACGGGGTCGTGGTTGAAACCAAAGTCGATTATCAAAAACCGCAGTTTGGTCGCTTCGATCCGGCGTTGTTGGCACAGGCACGCAAGCGGGTCGCGGCCGCCGCGGAAACTTGGTCAACCCTCTCTGGGGGTGACGTCGGGCGCATCAAAACTGCGGTCGATCAGTTTGGCCTGGTTGCAGATTCGGTAGTCAAGCTGCATCCGGAGAACCGTGAATTTGCAGCTGCCCTGACACGTGCCCTCGATAGTGTGGCGCGTGCAGGTAAAGCGCCAGAGGCACCGGTTGCGATGGAAGTTGCTACCGCCGTCCTCTACCTGGAAGCGGCCTACGAAGACATGGACCCCGATAGCAGCCAGACGGTGGAACGCGGCGTGCGCCTCGCGCAACGGCTCGACCACGTCATGGCCGGGGGCTTGCCCGAGCCGCTGGACCCCTGGATGCAGGAACTTTACCGGCGCGTCAGTGACCGGCAGGTCATGGGCAGCGTGGTCGACGAGTTGCGCACCACGCTGGGTGAAGTTGAGGTGGCACTCGACACCTATTTCCGTCGACCTGAAGAAAAACTGCCCTTGCAGGAAGTCCCCGGGCGCCTGTCGCAGATGCGTGGCGTTTTTTCGGTGTTGGGCCTGGATCAGGCGGCTGTGGCCGCACTCCGGATGCGTGACGGTGTGGAACGACTGCTAGTCGACGGATTTGAAGGCGATGGTGCACGCGCCGTCGCCTTCGAAAAACTGGGTAACAGCCTGGGCACGATGGGGTTCCTGATCGACATGCTGAGTTATCAGCGTGAAATGGCCAAGAAACTGTTTGTCTACGACGACGAACTCGGCGAGTTTCGCTCCTTGATGGGCATCCAGAAGGCTGCATCGACCGCCGAACCGGTGGCCGCTGCGTCCATTATGCCTGCACCAGAGGTGCATGAGTCAGCGCCCGAAAGCATTGCGGCCGATGCACTGACCGTTGATCCGCTGGCACCGTCACCTGCTGCGCTTGTACCGCCGGTGGGTGCGCCCGTCGCTGCGCCCGCAGCGGTTGTCGACGATGATGACGACGACATTGAGCTGCGCTCGATTTTCCTCGAAGAAGCGCGTGAGGTGGTCAAAGCCGGTCTCGAGACCGTGGCTGCGCTGCACGACAACAACGCAGAGTTTGAACTGCAGACCGGGTTGCGCCGTGCGTTTCATACGCTCAAAGGCAGTTCGCGCATGGTCGGGCTGACCGAGTATGGCGAAGCAGCCTGGGCGTTGGAACAGTTGCTCAACGCCTGGCTGCCGCAACAGCGCCCGATCACCGCCGATATTCTCAAGACCGCGCAGCAGGCGCTGGACGGCTTTACAGGATGGGTTGAGGCCATCGCCGAGCGCGAAGATGACGCCTGGCGCGCCCAGCCGTTTGTGCGCGTGGCCGACAGTTTGCGGCTCGATGGGCTTAGCCTGGATCTGGCGCGTGAGCCGGGTCACCCACCCTACGTGCGCCCGCCTGTCGTTGCTGCCGTTCCGGCAGCGGCTGACGAAGCGACCGACCTTGTGCCCGAAGTTGCTTCTGAGCCCGTGCCTGAGCGTGTGCTGGAGATGGCGCCCGTCGCTGCAGCAGAGCCACAGGTTGACGCAGGTGTTGAAGACTTTGCTCCAACTTTGATCCATGATTTCAGCGATACCAAGGTGTCGGATTTCGCCGAGACGCTGCTGAGCGATTTTGGCGACATGGGTGCCGCTTCGGCTCCTGCCTCGCCGGTGCCAGAGCATCAGACAGCAGCGCTATCCATTGAAGATCCGCTGGCGCCGGTCCCCTTGGCGCCCGAGGTTCAGGTCCTGACGTCCGAACCGGAAGCTGCGCTCGCGCCAGAGTTAAAGCCAGAGCCACAACCGCCAACGTCAGAACCTTCTGAACTGCAAGACCTTGCGTCGGACGAACAGGTCAAGTTGATTGGTTCCTTGCGCATTGGTATTCCCCTCTACAACGTTTATTTGAATGAGGCCGATGAATGGTCGCGGCGACTGCTGACGGAGCTGACTGAATGGTCCCTGGAACTCAATCAACCGGTGCCTGAATCGCCAGTGGCGCTGGCGCATTCGCTGGCGGGCAGCTCGGCCACCGTTGGTTTCACCGCTTTGTCGGGTCTGGCACGGACCTTTGAACACGCGATGGAGCACACCCGGCTGGGCGCAATCGGCTTGGCCGAACATGCCCGCTTGTTTGTCAACGTGGCCGAAGACATACGACGTCTGCTGCATCAATTTGCTGCCGGCTTTCTCAAAGAGCCCGACGTCGATCTGGTTGCGGCATTGCAGGCCGTTTTGCAGACCGATTTTTCAACGCAGGAGCCCTCTTCAGCGCCTGAGCTTGAGGATGAGGTGTCACCCACCCCATCGGATGAGTCCGTTGTTGAGCCGCCTGTTATTGAGCCACCGGCACCGTTGGTGCTTGCGGGCGAAGATGAAATTGAGGCGGTTGACGCCATCGACGTTGATCTTTTCCCGATCTTTGAAGAAGAGGCGCTCGAATTGCTGCCATTGTTGGGTGGTGCCCTGCGACAGTGGTGCGCACGGCCCGACAACCTGGGCGCGCGCCAGGAAGCCTTGCGCTTGCTCCACACCCTCAAGGGCAGTGCGCGCCTGAGCGGCGCCATGCGCTTGGGTGAAATGGCGCACCGCATGGAGTCTGCCGTGCAGGGGATCGACTCGCAGGCTGTGCAGAGCAGCCAGCTCGACCCGGTGATGGCGCGATTTGATGCCATCAACGCTTGTTTTGAAAAGCTGCGTGCGACGCCGCTGGACGCGCTGGTGTTGCCCGAGGCCACGGTAGCGATCGCGCCCCTGTCCGAGGAGCCTGCTCCCGAGGATTCTGCGCCGGCGTTGCCGATCGAAGACGAGCACAAGGTATCGGTTTGGGCAACGCCTGCGCCAGCGGTTGTTGCTCCTGCCGCACCGGTGCACCGCAGCGTGGGTCAGACCATCCGCGTCAAATCGCAGCTGATCGACCGCATGGTGGATCAGGCCGGCGAGGTGATGATTTCCCGCTCGCGGCTGGAAGCTCGGTTGGGTCAATTGCGGGGTTCCCTGGACGAACTCACCACCAATCTGGAACGTTTGCGTGCGCAGCTGCGTGACATCGAGGTGCAGTCTGAATCGCAGATGCAGTCGCGCCTGGCGCAAACCAAAGACGTGGCGCAAGGCTTCGACCCGCTTGAATTTGACCGCTTCACACGGGTGCAGGAGCTCACTCGCATGATGGCCGAGTCGGTGCACGACGTGGCCACCTTGCAGCGCAACTTGCAGCAGACGGTGGCCGGTGTGGAAGACGACCTGATCGCCCAGGCGCGGCAGACGCGCGAGCTGCAGCGTTTTCTGTTGCGCACGCGCATGGTCGAATTTGACAGCATTTCCGAGCGTCTGTTTGGCGTCGTGCGTCAGGCCTGCAAAGACTTTGACAAGCAGGTCAAACTGGAAATCAATGGTGGCGCGCTGGAACTTGACCGGGGTGTACTCGAGCGCGTTGTCGCGGCGTTTGAGCATATTCTGCGCAACGCTGTGGGCCACGGCATTGAGAGCGCAGCGCAGCGTCTTGCGGTCGGTAAACCCGCGGGTGGCGTGATCACCGTGACTGTCGAGCAACAGAGCAACGACGTAGCGGTGACCTTCACCGACGACGGTGCCGGGCTCGATTTGGCGCGCATCCGAGCCAAAGCGCTTGAGCGCGGCCTCATTATCGCGGAGCAGTCCCTGACCGATGCCCAGGTAGCCAACCTGATCTTCGCCTCGGGCTTGTCCACTGCATCCGAGGTCAGCGAAATGGCTGGCCGCGGGATTGGTATGGACGTCGTGCGCACCGAGGTCAACAGCCTGGGCGGCCGCATTGAGGTGAGCACCCAGTCTGGCCGCGGCAGCCAGTTCAAGCTGGTGATGCCGCTGACCACTGCAGTCAACCAGATTGTCTTGTTCCGCTGCGGTGAGCTGGTCATGGGGGTACCCGCCAGCTTGGTTGAACTGGTGCGGCGTGTGCCAAGCGCCGAGTTGGATGCCGCCTATGCCAGTGGCAACTTTGCCTACAACGGCGCTGTCCTGCCATTTTTCTGGTCGGGTGCATTGTTGCAAACGTCTGCGCGTAGCACCGAATTGCAGGGCAAGACGGCGTCGGTTGCTATTTTCCGCAGCGCGGGCCAGCACGTTGCGGTGCATGTCGATGAAGTTCTGGGCAACCAGGAGGTCGTGGTCAAAAATCTGGGCCCGCAGCTGTCGCGTTTGCCAGGGTTGGCTGGCATGTCGATGCTCGCCTCGGGCGCGGTGGTGCTGATTTACAACATGGTCGCGCTGTCGGTGGCCTACGGTAATCAGGCGCGTACGTTCGCTGCCGACTCGTCTGGCGCGGGCGCGGTGCAGGTTGAAGAGCGCAACCAGAGTCCCTTGGTGTTGGTGGTTGACGACTCGATTACCGTGCGCCGCGTGACGCAGCGCCTGCTCAAGCGCGAGGGCTTTCGGGTCGCGTTGGCGTCCGACGGTTTGCAGGCGCTGGAACAGCTGGCGCTGGAAAAGCCTGCTGTGGTGCTGACCGACATTGAGATGCCGCGCATGGACGGCTTTGACCTGGTACGCAATATCCGCAGTGACGCCAACCTGAAAGACCTGCCGGTGGTCATGATCACCTCGCGCATCGCCCAAAAGCACCGCGACTACGCGCGTGAGCTGCAGGTTGACCATTACCTGGGGAAACCTTACCCGGAAGACGAGCTTATTGCGCTGGTGCGTGGCTATTGCAACGCCACCGCGGACGCTTGAGCGGCCTCAGGGTTTGGGCGCTTTCTTGACCACCGCGTAGCGTGCCAGCGTGCGTGCGCGGGCGTCGTCGTGCAGTACGACAGGCAGCGGGTAGTTGTCACCCAAGCGGACTCCGGCAGCTAGCAACTCCATTGGCTTGGCAGTCCAGGGCGCGTGGATGCCTTTGGCGCCCAAACCCGCCAGTTGCGGCAGGTAGCGGCGGATGAATTTGCCCTGCGGGTCAAACTTTTCGCTCTGGCTGACCGGGTTGAAGATGCGAAAGTAAGGTTGTGCGTCGCAGCCGCTGGAGGCCACCCACTGCCAGCCCCCGTTGTTGGCAGACAGGTCAAAATCGTTGAGGTGCTGTGCAAAGTAACGTTCGCCCCAGCGCCAGTCCAGCCCCAGGTCTTTGACCAGAAAGCTGCCCACCACCATGCGCAGGCGGTTGTGCATGTAACCGGTCTGGTTGATCTGTGCCATGGCCGCGTCGACCAGCGGGTAGCCGGTTTGACCATTGCACCAGGCGGCAAACAGGGCATCGGCCCGGGGGCCGCTGTCCCAGGCAATGGCGTCGTATTCTGGCTTGAACGCCTGCTTTGCCACGTGCGGAAAGTTCGCCAGAATGGCGGCGTAAAAGTCACGCCAGATCAGTTCGCCCAGCCAGACCGCAGCGCCCGTGCTGCCTTCAATTTGGCGCTGTAGCGCAGTGGCAGCCAGGTGCCGCACCGACACGGTGCCAAAGCGCAGGTGCACGCCCAGGTAGCTGGGGCCTTTGACCGCCGGAAAATCACGCGTGGCATGGTAGTCGTCCATGCGTTCAAAAAAGTCGTCAAACAGCGCACGCGCACCGGCCATGCCGGTCGGAATCTTCAGGGTGGCCAGGTTGCTCGGTTGAAAACCGATCTCGGCCAGGGTGGGTACGTCTTTTTGATACGGCTGTGGCCGCGCGGCAAGGCGGCTGGCCAGCGCCGGGCTGTCGAAGTGCTGCAACTGCTGCGGGCCCACATGCGCCAGCCAGTTGCTCTTGTAGGGCGTGAAGACGCCATACGGCGTGCCACTTTGTGTCAGGATTTCCCGGCCTTCAAACACCACATGGTCTTTGCAGGTTTCAAAGGCGATACCGCAGTTTTGCAGGGCACAGGCGATGGCGGCGTCGCGCTGCAGCGCCTGCGGCTCGTAGTCGCGTCCGGCAAAAACTGCCTGCACGCCGAGCGCGCGCGCCAGTGCGACCACCTCGTCGCGGGCGACGCCGTGGCGCACGATCAGCCCCGCTTGCGCGTTGGCACTTACGGCGCGTAGCGTCGCGTCGAGTTCCACCAATGATTCGCGGATGAATTCCACCCGGCGGTCGACGCGCGGCAGCGCATCCAGAATCTCGCGGTCGTAGATAAAAACGCAAAAAACCCGTCGGCAGCGCGACAGCGCCCGGTGCAACGTGGCGTTGTCGGTGCTGCGCAGGTCGCGGCGGAACCACATCAATCCGGATTCAAATTCAGTGTTCATGTTCATCGCTAAAATTCACCCATGCCGGCTGATTCTGCATCCACCAATCTGACGAATCATTTTTTGATCGCGATGCCGGGTTTGCAGGACGATCTCTTTGCGCAGAGTGTCGTCTATTTGTGCGAACACAGCGCCCGTGGCGCGCTCGGCCTGGTCATCAACAAGCCCTGTGAGATTTCGCTCAAAAACCTGTTTGACAAGATTGATCTGTCGCTGGCGCGCGACGATCTCGCGCAGGCGCCGGTATTTTTTGGCGGCCCGGTGCAGACCGAGCGCGGCTTTGTCCTGCACGAGGCTACCTTCGCCCAGGATGCGCAGCCGAGCCACCCGGTTTATTCGTCTACGATGGCGATTCCCGGCGGGCTGGAGATGACCACCTCACGCGATGTGCTTGAAGCCATGGCCACTGGCGCTGGCCCGCGCAAGGTGATCGTGTCGCTGGGTTATTCGGCGTGGGGCGAGGGTCAACTTGAAGCCGAGCTGGGCGACAACAGCTGGCTGACGGTTCCGGCGGATCCGCGGCTGATTTTTGACACCCCGGTACCCGAACGCTACCCCCAGGCCCTGAAGTTGCTGGGACTGGAAGCCTGGATGCTGGCGCCCGACGCGGGGCACGCGTGATCATGCAAAATCAGGCTGTAACCCTTTTAGATAAAGCGGATACAGCTATTTCTGTTGTAGCAGATTCGTGCCAAACTTTCCTTGCGCTGGACTTTGGCGTCAAACGCACCGGGTTCGCCGTCGGCAACCGGCTGTTACGCACCACGCAGCCGCAAGGCACCATTGCCGCCCAAGGCGACGCACGTTTTGCCAAAATTGCCGAGCAACTTGCCACCTGGCAGCCCGACGCGCTGGTGGTGGGCGTGCCGTTTCACCCCGATGGTGCGGCCCATGAGAACACGCTGCGTGCCCGGCGCTTTGCACGCCAGTTGCACGGACGCTTCAAGTTGCCCGTGTTTGAGGTGGACGAGCGCTACACCACCACCGAGGCCTTGTCGGCCGGCGCGCGCGACGCTGACGCAGGGGCCGCCTGCATCATTCTGGAGCAATTTTTAAGGAGTCTTCCATGAGCCAACTGGCACTGAACGCCGAGGCGCTGTACAGCGACCTGGCCGAGCGCGTGCGCACCCTCTACAAGCCCGACATGCATCTTGTGGGTATCACCTCGGGCGGCGTCTGGCTGGCCGAACGGCTGCAGCAGGCGCTCGGCGGGCATCTGCCGATGGGCATCATTTCGTCGGCCATGCACCGCGATGATTTTTCCAGCCGGGGCATGACCGCTTCGGTGCAAACGCAGATTCCGTTTGATGTGAACGAGGCGCATATTTTGCTGGTCGACGACGTGCTGTTTACCGGTCGCACGATCCGTGCTGTGATCAACGAACTGTTCGATTTTGGCCGCCCGGCCAGCGTCAAGCTGGCGGTGCTGGTGGACCGCAGTGGGCGCCAGTTGCCGATCCAGCCCGACGTGTACGCCGCGCGCATCAGCCTGCCTGCCAACCAGTCGTTGTCGCTGGCGCGCAACGACGCCGGTCAACTCAGTTTCAACGTGAAAGAACGCTAGACCATGCTTTACAAGCACAACCCCCAGCTCAATAAAAACGGCGAACTCATCCACCTGCTGACCACCGAGGGCCTACCCAGGGACATCCTCAACCAGGTGCTCGATACCGCCAGCAACTTCGTCTCGGTCGGCAACCGCGAGGTCAAGAAAGTGCCGCTGTTGCGCGGCAAAAGCGTGTTCAACCTGTTTTTTGAAAACTCCACGCGCACCCGCACCACGTTTGAGATCGCCGCCAAGCGCCTCAGCGCCGACGTGATCAACCTCGACATCGCCAAGTCGTCGTCGTCCAAGGGTGAAACGCTGCTCGATACGGTGGCCAACCTGAGCGCCATGGCGGCCGATATTTTTGTCGTGCGCCACAGCGAGTCGGGTGCGCCCTACCTGATCGCCAAGCACGTCGCACCGCACGTGCATGTGGTCAATGCCGGGGACGGCCGCCACGCCCACCCGACGCAGGGCTTGCTCGACATGTACACCATTCGCCACTTCAAGAAAGACTTCACCCAGCTCAGTGTGGCGATCGTCGGCGACGTGTTGCACTCGCGGGTGGCGCGCTCCGACATTCACGCCCTGACGACGCTTGGTTGCCCGGATGTGCGCGTGGTTGGCCCCAAGACGCTGGTGCCGTCCGACATGGCCCCCATGGGAGTGCGCGTCTGCCACACGCTGCAGGAGGGCATCAAGGGCTGTGACGTGGTGATCATGCTGCGCATGCAAAACGAGCGCATGAGCGGTGCGTTGCTGCCCTCAAGTCAGGAATTTTTCAAGAGCTTTGGTCTGACGCCGCAGACGTTGCAGTGGGCCAAGCCCGACGCCATCGTCATGCACCCGGGGCCGATCAACCGCGGTGTCGAGATCGAGTCGGCGGTGGTGGACGGTGGTCACAGCGTGATCTTGTCGCAGGTTACCTTTGGCATTGCTGTGCGCATGGCGGCCATGAGCATCGTGGCGGGCAACAACGCCTGAACCATTTACTTCACAGTAGCAACGTATGAACACTTCCCAAACACTCCTGATACACGGCGGACGGGTTATCGACCCGGCCAGTGGTTTTGATGAAAAAGTCGATCTGGCTCTTGCCAATGGGGCGGTAGTAGCTATCAAAAACATACCTGGCGATTTCGTTCCAGCGCAAACGCTCGACGCCACCGGCTGCCTGGTGCTGCCGGGCCTGGTTGACCTGGCGGTGCGGCTGCGTGAACCCGGCTACGAGCACGCGCGCATGCTCGAGTCTGAAATGGCAGCGGCCATGGCCGGTGGCGTCACCAGCCTGGTGTGCCAGCCCGATACCGACCCGGTGCTCGACGAGTCGGGCTTGGTCGAGATGCTGCGCTTTCGCGCTGAAAAGCTGCAGCAGGCGCGCGTCTATCCGCTTGGCGCGTTGACGCAGGGGCTCAAGGGTGATGTGCTCAGCGAAATGGTTGAACTCACCGAAGCGGGCTGTGTGGCCTTCAGCCAGGCCGAAGTAGCGCTGGCCAACACCCAGGTGGTGCAGCGCGCGTTGCAATACGCCAGCACCTTTGGCTACGCGGTGTGGCTGCGCCCGCAGGACGCGTACCTGGGAACGGGCGTTGCCGCCAGCGGCGCATTGGCCACCCGCATGGGGCTCTCGGGCGTGGCGGTGATGGCCGAGACGATTGCCATGCACACGATTTTTGAACTGATGCGCGCCACCGGTGCGCGCGTGCACCTGTGCCGTATCAGCAGCGCCGCTGGTGTCGAACTGGTGCGCCAGGCCAAGGCCGATGGCCTCAAGCTGACCTGTGACGTCAGCATCAACTCCTTGCACCTGACCGACACCGACGTCGGTTACTTTGACAGCCGCGCCCGACTGAACCCGCCGCTGCGCCAGCAACGCGACCGCGACGCGTTGCGCGCAGGCTTGGCCGACGGCACGATCGACGCGCTGGTATCGGACCACACGCCGGTGGACGACGACGCCAAGGCCTTGCCGTTTGCCCAAAGTGAGCCTGGTGCGACCGGGCTGGAGTTGTTGCTGAGCCTGGCCTACAAGTGGCATCAGGACAGTGGTGTGGATTTGCGACGCGCGTTGTCCACCGTGACCTGTGCCCCCGCTGCTGTGCTGGGCAGCGCCATTGGCACGCGCCAGGGGCGCACCGGGCATCTGGCCGTGGGTGGCCTGGGCGACGTGTGCGTGTTTGACCCGGCCGCCGCCTGGACAGTGCAGGCCGATACGCTGCGCAGCCAGGGCAAACACACGCCGTTTTCAGGCTATGAGTTGCCGGGTCGGGTGCGTTATACGCTGGTGGACGGGCGGGTTGTTTACCAGGCGGTGTGAAAGGGCCCGCTAGCGCGTCAGCGCCATAAACAGCCTGGGCAATTGCTCGGGCAAGCGGGCGATGTTGTCGATGACCGTGTAGCGCTGGCCAAAGATGGTACTCACGTAGGCGTCGGCTGATGCATCCAGGCTGATGCAGTAAGTAAATATCCCCTGGTGGTCCAGCTCTCTGACGGCTTGTTTGGCGTCTTCTATCAACAGTTGATCGTCTTTGACGTCGATGTCGGCGGGTTGGCCATCGGTCAGTACCAGCAGCAGCTTCTTGTCGGCATTCTGGCGTACCAGCGAGTGCGCCGCGTGGCGTAGCGTCGCGCCCATGCGGGTGCTGTAGGCGGCCTGCATCGCCGCCAGACGTGCCTTGACGGTGTCGTTCCAGGGCTCATTAAAACCTTTGAGGTGCAGGTAACGCACATCGTGACGGGTGTTGGAATGAAAGCCGGCGATGGCCAGCGGGTCGCCGAGTTGTTGCACCGCCCAGGCCAGCAGCGACACCGCTTCCTGGCTGAGTTGCAGCACCGTTTGCTGTGCGCCGCGTGCCTGTTCATTGAGCGACTCGGACAAGTCCAGCAGCAGTGTGGTGGCGATGCTGCGGCCGTCGGTGGTGTGGCTCATGTTGATGCGCGGGTCGGGCAGGTTGCCGCTTTTCAAGTCGATCAACGAGCGGATCGCCACGTCCAGGTCCAGCTCGCTGCCGTCTTCCTGAAAACGCAGACGCACCTTGTCTTGTGGTTTGAGCAGGTCCAGCAGGCGCTTGAGACGTTTGGCAAGCGCGCTGTGTTTGGCCAGCAGCACATCCACGTCAGCGGGGTTACCGCTGGGGTGCAGGCGCTCGTAGAGGCTGACCCAATCAGGTCGCATGGTCTGGCTGGTGTAGTCCCACTCGGGGTAATGGCGCGGTGGCAGCGTGGGCACGTCTTGTTCGGGTGGCGTCTGGTCGGGCGGGTCAAGGTTTTCATCGTCGTCCGGTCGTTCGTGAAAGCGCCACAGGTGGCGGTTGTCGTCGCGGTAGTCGACTTCGGTGTCGTCAAACCAGGTGTCGGGCAACTGGTCGCTTTGCAGCCGGGTTTTGCCCAGGTAGCTCAGGGCCAGGCTGGCCATTTCGGCGGTACTGGATTGTCCTTTTGCCAGCAGGGCGTGAAAACGTTGTACCCATTCCCGCAACTGCGGGCGCTCAAAGCGTGGCGGGGGCACCAGCAGCGCGCGCGACAACATCGCCAACCGGTGGCGCAGGCATGAATGGGTGGCCGGGTTGCAGGCGCCGTCTTTGGGGTCAGGATGGAGCGCGACAAACAGGCGGCGCAGCCCGGGGTACTGGCGCAACGCCAGCGCCTCGACGCGGGCGTCTTCAAAACATTCAATGGCCAGGCGCTGCGCCGGGCTGAAGTTGTCGGCAAAAATGGCGGTACTCCAGCGCCGGTGCGCAGCCATGTGTGCCAGCGCAGCGCGGTAGCGGTCCAAGCCGCTCACGCCAGCGCGTGCGTCGTACACGTCGGGCAGGCGCATGCCATCGGCGTCAAAGTACGGCATGGGTACGCGTTGCACATCAAACGTGGTGGCGTAGGGCACCAGCACATCGCTCATTTGCCACAGCGCGCGCAGAGTCAGGTCCAGCGCGCGGGTGTGGTCCATCAGCAGCGTGCCGTGGCGTTCGCGTTGCAGCACTGCGCGGCTGTCCGCGCTTTGCAGGCTGAAAAATTCACGCTGCTGCTCGGGGTGGTGCGCGTAGTTGCGCATGCCATAGGTGACCCAGTTGGCCAGGCCTTGCAGGCTGAGCACGTCCAGCAGTCGCGGTGCAGTTTCAAAAAAAGCCGCCAGGCCGGGGCTGGGGTAGCTTTTGTGAATGCCGTGGATTGAGGTGCTGGTGCGGTCCATCAGTTGCAGGCTCAGATCCAGGTAGTGTTGCAGCTGGTTTGGCGTGGGCAAACGCCGCGCCACCGCTGCCAGACTTTGCAAAAATGGTGCGATCGCCTTGCTGTTGGGCGACTTGTTGATGCGCTTGATGGCGACCATGACCGCGTCGAGCGTGTCTTCGCCCACCAGGGTTGCAATGGTCGGCCATTCCTGCAAAAAGATCAGCACCGGCTCCGCGCCGCGGCCCATCTTGCCGAGAAAGCGGGCTTGTTCCAAGAAGTCGTCCAGGCCTTGCGCGCTCAACTTGGTTGAGGCGTCAATCATGCAATCGGCAAAGACGTCATCAATCGCCGCAAATGCACAGGCCAACTGCGCGCGCCAGGTTTGCAGTTGCGCCGGATCGGACGGATGGGCCATCGGCTGAGTGTGCTGCGGGGTTCAGGCGTCGCCAAAGACGGCGTCAATGGCGTGGTCCAGTGTGATGCGAATGTCGGCGTCGTCGGTGATCGGGCGCACCAGCGCCATGCGGCAGGCATCCATCGGGTCAACCTCGGCCTTGATCAGCGTGGCGGCGTAGACCAGCAGCCGCGTTGAGATGCCTTCGTCAAGCCCGTGGCCTTTGAGCGCGCGCGCTGCGGCGCCAACCTTGACCAGACGCACCGCGTCGGCCAGGTTGACACCGGTTTCGGTAGCGATGATGGATGCTTCCAAATCTGCAGCAGGGTAGTCAAATTCAAAGCCGACAAAGCGCTGTTTGGTGCTTTGTTTGAGGTCTTTCATCAGGCTTTGGTAGCCGGGGTTGTAGGAGATGACCAATTGGAAGTCGGGGTGCGCCTGGATCAGTTCGCCCTTTTTGTCCAGCGGCAGCTGGCGGCGGTGGTCGGTGAGCGGGTGGATGACGACGGTGGTGTCTTGCCGCGCCTCGACAATTTCGTCCAGGTAACAAATCGCGCCGATGCGTGCGGCGGTGGCCAGCGGGCCGTCAAGCCAGCGGGTGCCGTTGGCTTCCAGCAGGTAGCGCCCAACCAGGTCAGACGCCGTCATGTCTTCGTTGCAGGCGACGGTGATCAGCGGCTTGCTGAGCTTGTAGGCCATGTATTCGACAAAGCGTGACTTGCCGCAACCGGTCGGGCCCTTGACCATCACCGGCAATTTGGCGTTGTAGGCCGCCTCGTACAGTGCGACCTCGTTGCTTTGTTGCTGGTAGAACGGTTCTTTGGTGATGCGGTAGGTTTCAGCTTTGTCGCTCATGGGGGTTTCACCTTGGTGATGCGATGGGAACAGGTGGCAAGCGGGGCGGCCTGTCGCAACAAACCGCCCCGCATCCGTCTCCAACGACGATCCTCGCTTGTTTTCAAATAGCGCTGCTTACTTGTGCACGCCCAGTTTTTCGCGCCAGCCGGGGAACAGCAGGTCGGCGTCTTTCGGGAACGACTCAAAGGCGCGGGCAAATTCCTTGTGCTCCTTGGCCCATTCAATCGGGTCAGCACCGGCTTTCCAGCACTCATACGACTGGCGTAGCGACACAGCGCCTGCGGCGGGGCTGTCGATGTGGCCGTAAGCACCACCACCGGCGGTGTTGATCACGTTGCCGTGCCCCAGGTTCTTGAAGAAACCCGGCAAGCGCAGCGCGTTCATGCCGCCCGAGATGATCGGCGTGGTGGGCTTCAGGCCGTACCACTTTTGGAAGTAGACCGGGCCCTGGCACTCGTCACGCTCGATCATGTAGGCAATGATGCGGTCGTCGCCTTCGCCCTCCATCTTGCCGTAGCCCATGGTGCCGACGTGGATGCCGCTGGCGCCTTGCAGCCGTGCCATCTTGGCCAGCACGAAGGCGGTGTAGCCGCGCTTGGCGCTGGGGCTGGTGATCATGCCGTGGCCGGCACGGTGGTAATGCAGGTACTGGTTGGGGTATTGACGCCGGGCGGTGGTGATCATGCCAGGGCCGCCGACAAAGCCATCCACCAAAAAGGCCAGCTTGTCAGCGTCGGGGCCGAAGGTTTCCAGCGCAAAGTCGGCGCGGGCGCACATCTCGTAGTGGTCGTCGGCGGTGATGTTCATCGAGAACAGCTTGGCCTGGCCAGTTTCGTCCTGCGCCCGCTTGAGCGAGTCGTACACCAACGGCAGGGTTTTCTTGATGGGAGCAAAAACCTGGTTGCCTTGTGGCTCGTCGTTCTTGATGAAGTCACCACCCAGCCAGAACTGGTAGGCGGCTTGGGCAAACGGCTCGGGGCGCAGTCCGAGTTTGGGCTTGATGATGGTGCCGGCAATGTAGCCGCCGTCTTTGACCGGGCGACCCAGAATGCGCCACAGGTCGGTGATGTCTTTGGCCGGACCGTCAAACATCTGCACCACGCGTGGTGGCATGTAGAAGTCGATCATCTTGGCGTGCTTGATGTCGCCCATGCCCTGGTTGTTGCCGATGGTCAGCGTCAAAAACGACACTAACATGAAACGGCCATCGGTCACGTTACGGTCAAACAGCTCCAGCGGATAGGCAATGCGCATGTCCTCGGTGGCTTCGTCAATGTAGTACACCAAAGCGTCCACGCCGCGTGTGAAGTCGTCCGTGGTGCTCACCTCGACATTGGTGCCGGTGGACGACTCGGCGGCAAAGTGAGCCGCCGCTTCCAGGTAGCCGAGGCCGGTTTTGGGGGCCATTTTGTAGGCCACCAGGATGTGGTTGCCAGCGGCGATCAGGTCTTCTTCCTTGAGGCTCAGGTCAGCGTATCGGTTGGATTGATCCATGGGTTGTCTCCGGTTGTGTGATGCGATGGGCTGAACTATAGGCAGGCTTATTCATCATGAAAATTCAAATAAATTGATTTTTCAATCAGATTTAACTGATGAGTTTTGATGTTTGCACAATTCATTACATAGTGAGGTGCCGTTGCGAAAAGTCATCGCATCAGGTTAAACCGAAATTGTCCATTGGGCGGTGCTGCGCACCTGTTTGAGCGCTGGCGGCAGCCTTGCGGTCATTTTGTGCGTCTGTTCGGTGTCCATAGCCCAACTATGAACGCCTCACAGCCACTCAAACCACCTCGCAAACCTGCTCGCCATCATCTCAAACCCCAATGGACAATCTCGGATGAAGACAATTTTTATTTGCGGCAAGATGTCGTGCTGCTGATTTATCAACCACTGTCAGGTGCTCAGCGACCCGACGTGTTCCCCACACTACTTTGGATAACAACGGGTGCGATTCAAAGTGAGTGGTCTCTCGACAAACCACTACCTGAGGCCAAACCCGGCACAGCGACCGGGTTATGCGCATGCGGTTTTGGGGCGTGAACACGCGCGAGACT
>Ga0100401_1001117_pt1 | contig 22032 bp, 14 predicted proteins | sample CryGeymeta201525_FD_80421 | JGI IMG/M metagenome (GOLD analysis project Ga0100401, IMG submission 80421) | Groundwater microbial communities from Crystal Geyser aquifers in Utah, USA - Crystal Geyser metaG 2015-25 | ecosystem: Environmental > Aquatic > Deep subsurface > Groundwater | place: USA... | reverse complement strand
TTGTTGGTATAATCGGGAAAAAATATTTTTTGCGGGTATGAATAGATTTCTTTAGTATCGTAATGTGCAATTACACGGTAATGCCAGGTTGAATTTATTTCTGGTTTAATGTCGTTATAAACATTGGTCCCGCTACTTAAACTGGCAATTTTTTCGTAAAACCGGTCTGTCGATTTTCGGCGTTCAATAGAAATACCTGCATTGTCGGTTACCACGTTTGTCCACGATACTTTTACAATCGAATCCTGAACTATCTCTAAGTTAATGTTGTCTGGCGATTCAGGGGATGAATAAATCAGGATATCTTTTACTTCATCCCAATATTGATCCTGTCTTTCAAGGATTTTAAAATCGCCGCCATCATCCCATGCACAAGGTAAAACTCCATATTCCCGGGCAAAGTGCACGTAATATTTATAATGTTTCATGCGCGAGTTGTAATCACAAATTCGAAGAGAACCAAACTCGCCCATAAAAGCCGGTATATTATTGTTATCGGACCAGTTTTTGACACTTACAAATTTATTTCTCAAGGTATTAATCTCTTCTTCTGATCCCCAGGTGCCTTCCCCCAGTAATCCAAATTCATAAGGATCGTAGGAATGGAAAGATCCCATTACAAAATTATCAGAAGGAATAGCCGCCAGGATTAAATCATCGGAACTGCCCCAGCTATTCCCCTGGAAAATAATTATTCTGCCCGGGTTGGTTTTTCTGATTACAGAAATGACGCGTTGGTGCAAATCATCGTTTTCTTCTTTGGTTAAACCGTGAGGTTCGTTCAGCACTTCAAAGAAAAGTTTTTCCGATTTGTCTTTAAACTTTACTGAAACCTGGCTCCAAATGCTATCGAACCGTGCCCGCATATCGGGGTTGGCATAATTTTGTTTAATCCAGTCGTCGTGATGAGAATTAATTACAATGTAAAGGCCTCTCGACAAACCCCAGTCAACAACCTGCTCAACGCGGTTTAACCAGTCTGTGTCAATAGCATAAGGAAAATTCTGACTGGTGTAATTGTCCCAACGAATTGGAATACGAACAAAATTAAACCCTGAATCGGCATACATATCAAAATAATATTCTTCTGCCGGCGGATTGTTCCATCCCCCTTCGGTTGGAGGTTCCATTGTATTTCCAAGGTTAATTCCTTTAGTCATGTCAAATGCTGCCTGCCAGGGAGTTAAATAGGTTTCTACTTCCTCATCTCCCAGCGAAATTGTACCACAGTCATCCATATTAATCCAGGATTCCCCATGTTCGCCGATGTTTTGCCAAACTTTCCTGTCGCGTGAATCTTTTAGAACATCACGATCATCAATTGTAATGTCAAATCCAAAAGCTCCAAGCGCTTTAAAACCGTTCACATCCAATACTGTTCCGTCATTTTGAGTCAGGCTGTTAAAAGGAAAAGCATATTCAACCTGGTAGTTTTCGCCCGATAAGGTGTAACACCAGTTTACCGGAGCTGCCAAATCATCTACCTGTGGAATTCCATATTCATTTTCAGACATCGGAAAAGCAAACATCCAATGGCCAGACTCGAAACTGGATGGCCCAATTCCATCGAGTAATTGATTATTAACATCGAAAAATACCTCAGCCTTATCATATTCCCAGGTATTTCCAGATCCTGCTTCCCATGCCGGATAATGATCATCGTCCTGTACATTAATCAGCAAATAAATGTTGTTATCGTCGTACATGGCTTTCCAACTGGCATTTACTGTTGGATTTTCACCAAGGAAATTTTTTCCTGTTGGCACTGCGTTTATTTTATCCCAGATATCATCAGCGACACCATCAATTTGGGGAGCAACCGGTGTTCTTTTTAAAGTTATATGATTTGAATTTGTTGACATAAAATCCAAATCTGCCACACTTATCAGTACAACATCATCAATATAAACCTTGATATTTGAGGTACCAAGCATGAAGCCAAGCATTTGAACTGTAGTCTCTGTTATCTGGTCGAAATTTACATCGAAAGTATAAGTTGTTGGTACGGTAGTAACATTAAAAGTCCAGTCAGCACGGCCATCACCATTAGTTGTACGGGGATCTGAAGTTGCTCCATAACGGTTATAATTATTTGCCGGGCTATCTTCAAAGTCAACGGTAAAAGTTCTGTCGGCATCGGCCCAGGCGGTAAAACTAAATACATAATCTGTATTGGGTAAAGCCGTCAGATTAATCTGGGAGAATTGGTATTGCCAAACATTATCAGCACCTACCGGAGAATGAACTGAAACACCATCAATAATTTGATGCGCCGGAGAAGCATCTGTCCAACCTCCCCAGAAATTTGCCATGCCAGTCCCAACATCGAACAGGTTAAAATCGCCATTTTTTATAATATTCAAATCCTGCACAGTTAATTTTTGGCCACTTATAGAAACACTCACTTCATTGGAAATAACAAGGCCATCAAATGAACTTGCCCAAACAATAATCTCTTCATCAATTAAAGGGGTAATTAATCCGCCGGAACTAATACTTGCCTTTGCTGAACTTCCATTTGTTCTTTTAAGATGCCAGATTAATCTTTTATCCGGCGCGTCTTCCGGAAGAATTTGAGCTTGTATTTGCAAAGTTTCGTTATCGCTGGTTATTGACCCACCTGTTAATGTAATTTCAAGGAGTTCATTGATATTCGCAAAATCCTGCCAAACCGCCGCAGACTGGTAAGCAGCTTTTGAACCCATGGGAACATGTAAAATGCAAGTTGTTTTATCTATTCCAAAAAAGACATCCACTTTACCACTCAAATCTACAGGGGTAACAGGATTGGCAGTTATTGACTGTAAATTGGTACAATTATAAAATGCGTTACTATTTATTGAAGTTACCGAAGCGGGTATTGTTATGGAATTCAGTCCAGTACATTCCTCAAAAGCCGATGGCCCAATTGTTTGCAAATTAGACGGCAAGTAAAAGCCGGTTATTTCGGCACAATTATAAAATGCACTTGTACCAATGTTCGTAACCGAGTTAGGGATATTGAAAAATCCTGATTTTGAAGGTGGACAGAATATTAACCATGATTTATCTTTGTTAAAAAGAACCCCTTCAGCGCTTGAATAATTTGGATTATCTGCATGTACATTAATATATGCATTGGTTCCTATAAATGCTCTATTCCCTATTGTGGTTACGCTCTGGAAAATATTAAATGATGTAAGGTTGTAACAATACATAAAAGCACCATTTCCAATTGTAGTAAGATTCTGATTCGATTCAAATACAATTTCCGACAAACCGGAACAATTCATAAAAGCACCCAAATCAATTATTTCAACAGGTGACGGTAAGGTAATGCTGTTTAAATCTGAGCAACCGCTAAAGGCATATCTTCCAATTAAATTAACCAGTGAATTAGCTTCAAACGTTATGTTCGATAAATTAGAACAATACAAAAATGCCTGATTATCAATTTTTGTAACTGCTGATGGAATTGTAACCGAAGTTAATCCGGTGGAACTTCGAAAAGCAGCAAAGCCTATTAAAGTTGTGTTGTTTGGGAAAATAATATTTTTTAAACCGGGTTTACCCAAATTATCAACACCACAAAATGCACGTGTTGGAATTGCATCACTTAAATATGTGTTTTCTCCATCAACAGTACCTTCAGTTCCCGTATATTCAACAATTGCAACTTCACTTAAATCAACATCGGCGAGTAAAGGCATATCATCGCGCATGGTTTTAAAGTCGCGTGCATCAATAGAACCGGTAAGTTTAAAACCTGTAACAAAATCAAGCTGATCGGCCAAAATTGTTTTCAATCCTCCTGCTGTAACCGTAATGCTACCATATTGTGAAATATTAATATACTGGTCATCGTAACCTTCTGTGTAAATTGTAACTGTGGCATTACGGGTTCTATCCGTGGTATTTGAGATGGCAGTTAAAACAATATTATCGGTGCCGCTTCCTGAAGTTTTGTTCAATGTTAACCATGTTTGATTTGATGTAATTGCCCAGTCTGCTTCAGATTCAATTTGTATGGTTTTCTCGCTACCCGCGCTTCCATAAGATAAATTGTAAATTGCATTTCCGTTGGCAATAGCCTCAATTTTTCCAATATACTGAATTGCACCGGTAACACCACTCCAATCCAAGTTATCCATAACAGCAACATGTAAGATTCCTGCAGTTTCGGGCTTAAGCACAGGTATTTGGTATTCCTGAAAAACGATGGATGCTGAACCGCCTCCTTCACCGATATTCTCAGACCAATCAGAACTATATAATTTTAAAAAAGTAACAGCCCTGTCAACCGGAACGCCAATACCCTGTTCATATTTAGCCTGAAATTTAAGATGAGTGGACACTTCCGGAACAGTCGTTTGTGGAATAAAGGTCCAGTTATTCCAACCATCCTGGTTAACCTTTAAATACTTTATCCCATCAATTGTAACCAATTCAAACCCATTCATAAGGGTCGAAGGATCAATCGTTTCAGGATTAACGATAACTGTTGGGGAGAAAGGAACAGGAATTACTTTTGAAATTTGTGCATTAAGGAAAAATACATTGAAAAAAACAACAAGAGAAAGAGCAATTTTTAGTTTCATGGTGGTAGTTTTTTAGATTATGTTTTGGCCATTAAAGAAAGAATTATTACGAAATTTTTAAATAGAATATTGGAAACTTCATAATGCATTAACTTTGTTAAAGTTAAATACCACAACTAAAAACTTATGCTCAAATAGTAAATTAAAGTGTCATATAGTAAAATAAAACTTATTTGGATTAATTCTAAAAAATATCGGACAATAAAATAACATTTCTGAAGAATGTCTGCATTGATTTATCTATTTCGAAAAAACAACTTTATTAATAATAACTGAATTATCAATCTCTATTCGCAAATGATAAATCCCGGGCGAAACCTGACTGTTGTTTTCATTTCTTCCGTTCCAGGTTAATTTGTGCAAACCACCCGGCATTATTTGTTTTGTTGAAATAATCTTCACCTTCTGCCCCAACTGGTTCAAAACTTCCAACTGAACTTCAGAATCATTTGCCAGTTTGAGTTCAACTGTCACCTCTTCGCTAAACGGATTTGGATAACAATTGATTTCGGTGAATTCAGGATTGAACAAATCATCCACTCCGGTAGCTAAACCAACCTGTGCAAAAAGTGAACTTCCCTTTTTGAATAATGTGCCATTTTCACTTAATGGCTGAAGAATTACAGGATACTCACTTCCATTTCTGTACAATTTCATTTCAATGGTATTTTCGGGTGTAAAACCATTTTTTCCTTCAAGTCCGTCGTTTGCCGAAACCGGAATACTGATTGTTGATAAAAACTGGTTTGGGATTTTAACTGACCCAACACAAATATCGCCATCGAAAACTCCAATTTCGTCGCCCGGTTTAATTCCCGATTCAGTCAGGTTTACAACATGAATGTTCATGTGTTCGGTTCCGTAACCTTTAAACGCCGGCACAAAATGGGCCGAAGCAAGCGGGGCGGGCAACACGATTTCCGACTTTGTTCCGCTTTCATGAATAAACAGGGTGCAATCGCCGTTTACTTTTACCTTGTAACCCTCACCGGGTTTTAAATTACCAATGTTGTTTGTCCAGCCTCCAAACACACCCCAGTCTTCAAGTGTATTACCGGCTTCATTCATTACTTTTATTAATTTGCCTTCGCTGATGAGTGCATTGAACACGTCCTCCCCGTCCTGCTCTGCTTCAGTTGGCCAGGAAATCATGTTCCATCCAGTGGTCAAATCAATATGAAACGGGAAAAGGTATTTTGAGCCCTCAATCGATAAAGATGTCGGCGATTTTACTTTTACATTGTAACCTTCGGTGCTTGACAAATTGCCGATACCGTTTTGCCACCCGCCAAAAACACCCCAATCTTCCAGTGTTTTACCTTCTTCATCCATCACTTTAATTAAATATCCAAGTGTAATCATTTGCTGAAAAATTTCTTCCATGGTTTTATGTTCAGGTATCACCCTGGCGGAAATAACATTCCAGCCTTCGCTGAGACTGATTACCTGGTTATCCATTTGAATTTCAGGCTGGCCTTGCTGATAACCTTGCGTAAGGTAAAAGTCGGAACCCATGCCTGTTGCTGTTACCGGTTCGCCAATGGTCCACGAAAGTTCTATACCTGCCCCTGTTGCAGTGCTTCCGGCAGTGGCTATCACCTGTTGCGAAAAACAGTTGCCTGCCAGCAAAATGGCAGGGATACATAATATTTCGCCTAATTTTTTCATCTCGGTTAATTTTAAATTTGGACTCTACAATTTACGAAATAAATAAATAAGATCGATCAGTTTTTTTCAATCTTTAACCGTTGTGTTTAACAACGCCTCAATTTTTTCAAGCCGTGTATTCACTTTTTCATTTTCAGCTTTCAAACTGTCGTTTTCGGCTTTTAGTTCCTTTATTGCATTCACAACCGCCACATTGATGGGGTGCATGTTAAAATCGAGATATCCGTCAGCGCCTTCTGTCACGGCTTCAGGAAATATTTTCTGAACTTCCTGTGCCACAAAACCAATCTGTTCTTCATTCGAATCCAACTGCCGCGGATTGTCTGTTTTATATTTATATCTTACGGTTTGCAGTAACGCTATCTCTATGAGTCCTTTGGTATAATCGCCAAGCACATTTTTTAACCGTAAATCAGATGAGTTTAACCACACAGTGCCTCCAACCGTTTTACCCGCATTACCAATAACAATCAATTTTTCCGTCGGAAAGGCTGTTCCTATACCCAGGTTGCCGCCGTTGATATAACTGGAACCTTCTCCCAAAAGCGCCATGGTTTGTTCACCACCTGTTTTGTAAACATAAACAGCGCCGGCGCCGTTGCTGTTCTGTCGTATTTGTACTTTCGGATCACCCGCTGAATTTTTAAAAACAGCCAATCCTGTTGAACCGGTACCAGATGCCTCAATATCAAGGCGGTACTGCGGGGTTTCGGTTCCAATTCCAACATTCCCACTCACATAGAATTTACCCCCGGTAAAATAACCTGAAAATCCGGTTGAGGACAGTACCTGGGAATGCACCCCGTAAGTGGTTCCCGTTGATGATACTGATCTTGCACCCACCGCACGGCCATTAGTGGAAACAGTTGAACCAAAAACACCGTGAGTATAGCCGGAGGTAGCACTTGCTGTACCAAAGACCCCTGTACCAGAGGTGGAAGAAGAACGACCGGTAACACCTTCAGTTGCGCCGGATGAAGCAGTTGCTTCACCTTGTACACCAGTACCCGAGGTGGAAGAAGATATACCCCGAACTCCATAATTTGCACCAGTAGAGGTGCCCGCATAACCATAAACCCCTGTCCCCACAGTGGACACGTTCCAACCCATAACAGCAGAAGTTGCTCCGGTAGTTGAGCTGGCACCGCCATAAACTCCGGCTGCACTTCCATCAGAAGAATCGGTAAAACCAGCAACCCCATAATTTCGACCGGTTTTGCTGGATGCATATCCCTGAACCCCTCTGCCGTCAGAAGAATCCGATTGGCCAATAACCCCCCTTGTAGAACCCGATGTTGCTGTTGCATGTCCGGTGATTGCCACACTACCAAAAGCAGTTCCCGAATTGGAAACCTTCAACGCTGAGGAACCCTCTAAAGTGGTAAGGGCTGTGCCTTCAAAGGGCAAAGTCAATCCACCCAGATCATCATTTCCCGGCGCCCAGGCAGCCCCGTTCCATTTAAGTGCTTGTCCGCTGGTGGCGCCGCCTTGTGCAATTTTTGCACCCGTTACTGCTCCGGCTGCAATTTTGGCATCGGTAACCGAATTACTTGCCAGTTTATCGGAAGTAACTGCACCGTTCTGGATTTTTGCCGAATTCACACCATTATCGGCAATTCCTAATGGGGTTGATAAAGTGCCATTTCCTGTAATTGTGGAATTGGAACTAACGGTCTGGCTTCCCCAGTTGTCGCCCATTTCAACGGTTTTGGCATGTAACGCATAAGGTACACTCAACAACTGGCTGGTGCTTAATGTCTGGTATGATGCTCCACCAGCCGGATCCATTTCAACCTGCACAAAGTAACTGTTGCTGCCCCAGTTGATGGCAGAAAAAGTTCCGTTTACAGGCGTACCTTTACCTATTTCTATTTCAACCAAACCAAAAGCGTTGGTGGTTTTGCCGGTGTGCGTTTCCCTGTATGCAATTGTACCCGAAGCACTGCCGCTGAGAATACTGATTCTGAAACTAACATTTTGATTGTCGAGTACATTGCCCGAATTGTCGCGGGCTACGGCCTGGTAACGGAAAGATGATGGAGTTTGCGCTGATAGTATTACTCCTAAAAAGAATGGAATAATGAAGAATACAATTCTTTTCATAAATTTTTTATTAAATGGTTATAACTAAAACTGTTTGCCAACAAGCGGATTCCTGGTTTGATTCCATCTTATTTAACAGCATTATAACCTATTAACACTTCAATTTGTTCGAAGCCGTTTTTTCAATAAATCACTTTCGGTTTTTAGTTTTCTTATGAACTTCAACCACTGCTACATTCACTATATATTTAGGTCGGTTTAGCCGAATGTACATCTCAGTTGTCCAAATTTTCAACTGTTTTTGCATATAGTGCATAAAATTATTGCACTTTCATCACCATTATCCGATATGCCCTCCCCTGAAATTGGGAAGTCCCCGGATAATAGAGCAAAAAACTCGTACCCAGGTAATAAAAAAGCCTTGGTGTAATAGTATTGTTTTGCTGGTTCGCACCAAGCCCAACCCAGGCATTCCCACTGAAATTAATTTCCACAGAGAGCACACGCGTATTATCCATGTTATAACCTGACGGATAACTTACATGCGTCGATTCACCTGTCGATCCGGTTGTTCCGGTGATCTCCCTTATTTCGGAGAAGACCTTTCCGGCGGATCCGACTACCATGGTTCCCTCAACATCCAGAGAAGCATCCGGAGTGGAAGTGCTGATACCTACCCTTTTGTTTGTGGCATCAAGGGTCATCAGATAAAAGTAACCCGCTCCGCTATTGATAGAGAACCGGATATTTTTGTTTGCATTGTCATTAAAAAATACCATTTCACCATTGTAGGCTCCGATTCTCATTCCTCCTGCGGCCTGGTTGTCCTTTAGCCTGATGTAACAGGTGTTACTGTTATTTTCAATGGTCAGTGGGTAATTAATAACTGACGTTCCGATACCTACAAATCCTGTATTGTAAAACAGGTTGTTTTCAATTTTCTGCCAGTTACAGGTAATCGGGGTCTGCCATGAAGCAAGTCCCGTGGCATCTGAAGTCAGCACTTTTCCTGAACCCGGGGAGCCACCACCTATTCTTACCTGCCCGTTTACGTGAAGCCTCGCTGTGGGATTTGTTGTGCCAAAACCTGTATTTCCACCAGGTAGCAGCGTTATATCCCCCGGCCAATTATCGTTTGTACCAATATACAAGGGGGAATTTTCCTGGTTCAGAATGAGCGCGTAGCGATTACCAGGCTCATCTGCCTGATATTGGGATACGAAAATTAATCCATCATCAAGTGTGTTTCCAGATGCATTGTTAGTTAGCAATAAACCAGAGGAAACACCGGCTGAATTCAGGTGAAGCTGAATCTGTGGATTGTTAGTACCTATTCCGACATTCCCGCTGTTATAATAAATTCTGGAGTCCAGATTTTGCCATAACGAAGAGTTGTCGTTCGCCGGCATCCAGGTTGAACCGTTCCACTTTAACACCTGCCCGCTTGTAGCTGACTGTTGGGCTATTTTCAGCGGTGATGCGCCCAATCCGCTGCCTGTAAGAGTTGCGCCGGTGACCGCTGTTTGTGTGCCCCAGTTATCGCCGGTTTCAACAGTTTTGGCATACAAAGCATACGGCACGCTCAGCAACTGGCTTGTGCTTAAAGTCTGGTAGAACCTATCACCCGCCGGATCCATTTCAATTTTAACATAGTAACTGTTGTTGCCCCAGTCAATAGCTGAAAAGGTTCCGGTTACAGGAGTACCTTTTCCAATTTCAAGCTCAACCAGGCCAAAGGCGTTGGTGATTAAACCGGAATGTGTTTCGCTGTAGGCAGGTGCCCCCGAAACAGAACCAATTAAAACACTAATTCGGAAACTAACTTCCTGGTTGGCCAGCACATTTCCCGAATTGTCGCGGGCTACGGCCTGGTAACGGAAGGATTGGGGTGTTTGGGCAAATACTGCCACTCCTAAAAACAATGTAAAGAATAAAGGAATAAAGGTTTTCATAATATCTGGTTTTATTGTTGTGTTCTCATTTCAAACCCTTTCGTGCCGGGTCTATGGTTTTTGCTGATGAAATTCGAAAAAAAATTGCGACAGCACTTTGTTTAGACTCTGGCAGATATCTCCTACAATTTACAAAATATGAAAATTAAAAAAAATGTTTTTGAACATAAAAAATTTAATATTTCTCAGCATTATTCCCTGTCAATGCTTCTATTTTTTCGAGCCGGGTATTAATCGCTTCATTCTCAACCTTTAATTGTTTCAGTTTAGCCTCAATTTGGTCATTGGTTATTTTAAGTTGCCCGTTTTCCGATTTCAACTCATTAATAATTTTCTGCTGATCTTTAGCTGCTTCAACCAATACAGGAATCATTCCGTTATAATTCACTGACTTAAAACCATTACTTTCAGTTTTGACAACTTCAGGAAATACACTTTCCAACTCCCGGGCAATAAATCCATATTGAATACCCTCCGCAAATTGGTAATCCCTGAATTCATCATTACGGAACCCGAATGAAGTTCCCCGAATTTTCATAATTTTTTCAAGACAATTATAAATGGGTAAAATGTTCTTTTTAAAACGGGCATCAGAAGAATTCCATGATCCTGTTGCATAAGCATTTCCCTGAACATACAACATATACCCGGGATTTGCCGGATTACCTGTGGTAACTTTATCAGCAAAATAATTATAAGTGCCATCATAACCCCAACTGAAATAAGTTCCATCCCACCATAATGCTTGTTTTCCTTTAACATAAAGAGCACCATAATTACTATCCGTATTTATGTCAAGATATCTCATCATATAAACATGACCATCGGCATTGATTATCATGCGGTTTGTATTATTTGTGGCAAAATGCATATTGCTGTTTTCCCAGTTCCAAATCCATACCGGACTGCCCGTTGCACCTGTACTGATTGTAAAACCATCGGTGCCGGAGGTTCCGGAAGTGGAATTATACAATCCGATATGAGGATCGTTGTCCCGGTATATTGTGAGTTCATAACGGGGTAAAGTCATTCCAATGGCCACCTTTCCGGTGTTGTAATAAATATGATTGCCGTTTTTCAACCATGTAGTCGGCGGAGGAGCCGTTGATGATGCAAGGCCGGTTGCATCGGAAGTAAGTACTTTCCCGGTTCCGGGTGTTCCACCAGTTATTTTCACTTGTCCGGCAACCTCAAGTTTCGAGGATGGTGTTGCAGTCCCGATTCCAACATTACCACTTGAACTCTGAATAGTCAATCTTTCTGTATAATCGCCTGATGCAATCGAGAACCGGTTGTATGAATCGCCCAACCCTAAATACCATGCTTTAAAGTTATCACTGATTTTAACAACCGGAGTGATACCGGATACATAAGTGGTGTTACTGTGCACCTGCAAAAGAGTTTCCGGGTTAGTTGTACCGATACCCACATTCCCCTCAAAAGCAATTCTGGAATCACCATAAACCGAAAACAGATTTTTGCCTGTGGTACCATTGTTGTAATTCAGATGCCATTGCGAATCCCCGTCAGCAGCGCTTGTCAGGCCTGCAAGCACCCAATGTTTGGCAGGGGCAGTCATGGTTCTGAAAGATATCCTGGCAAAACCATCCATCTCGCTTAAAAAAAGATGTGGGTAATGATCCACAGAATTACCAAGTATTTCAAGCATTCCTTCCGGATTATCCAATCCGATGCCAACATTACCGGAATTGTAATAAACATTACTTCCTTTTTTTAACCAGGGGCTTAATATAAAATTTTCCATCCTGAAAAAAGCCGGAAAACCCTGATGAGGAATAAACATCGCCAAATACGCCATAAGTTGTGCCGGTGGATGTTTTGTTAACTCCATAAACCCCGATACCTGATGTACTTGCCGATTCCCCCCATATACCGTAATTTCCCGAAGAAAGTGTTGAAATAGCTCCGCTGGTGCCGAGATTGACAATATTGAATATCGGTCCGTCGGATGTACCAGTTCCGCTGTATGGAAGTGCAATAGCATCATCTGCCGGTACCCGGGTGGTTCCCGACCATTTCAATGCCTGTCCGCTGGCTGCCCCTGCCTGGGATATTTTGGCACCTGTTACCGCTGCATTGGCCAAATCGGCTGAAACAATGCTCCCATACAGTATTTTTGATGAATTAACTCCGTTGCCGGCAATCTGCAACGGCGATGCCACCGTTCCATTTCCTGTTAAAGTAGCATCCGTATTGACATTGTCTTCACCCCAGTTATCGCCTGTTTGAACAGTATTTGCATGGAGCGCATACGGCACACTCAGCAACTGACTTGTACTCAAAACCTGGTAAGCACTGCCGCCTGCCGGGTCCATTTCAATTTTTACAAAGTAACTGTTGTTGCCCCATTCAATGGCCGAAAAGGTTCCTGTTACAGGTGTGCCTTTTCCAATTTCCAATTCAATCAACCCAAATGCATTGGTTGATAAACCGGTGTGGGTTTCACTGTAAGCTACTGTTCCTGAAACATTGCCAATCAGAATATTAATTCTGAAACTTACACTTTGATTGGCCAGAATGTTACCCGAATTGTCGCGGGCCACGGCCTGGTAGCGGAAGGACTGGGGGGTTTGGGCTGAAACTGCTGCCCCCAACAATAATGAAACGATGAAAAAAGTAATGGTCTTCATGATATACGGTTATTTGATTTGATTTTTTCCCAAACCATATCATACCGGTTATCATGATTTCTGCAAACGAAATTCGGAATAAACTTTAAAATCTATCCGGATAATTCCCGGCAGATACTCCATACAAGATACAAAATATTGTGATCAAACATTGCTTACAATTCAATAAACATTACGGCGATGGAACAAACAGCGCCGAAAGTGAGCCATAGCCAAAATACACTGAATCTTCATCTCCGGGCCATTCATGGATATATCCGACAACGTAGTATTTATAAGTACCCGCGGAAGTAACAGTAGCAACCGTTGTGACCGCACAGGGCACCGTGTACCATCCTTTAACAATTTGTTCATCCAATTGCCAAATTGTTTGTGCCAGAATATTACTTGTCCGACTTGTTGAAATGCCAATGAAGACCCAGCAATTATCATTGTAATCGTGATTAGAATCCAGAAACCCTGTAAGATTCATCAGAACAGATCCGGGGCCCGGAGCCTGTACAGCAATGCTGTCAAGTGGCCCCCATGAATTCACTGTAGTAATAGGTATAGTTGCATCAGGAGATTTCTTATAAAACACCCTGGGACTATTAGAGATTTTTACCGCACTGGCGTAAAGGGTGTCTTTCACCTGTGCGCTGCCATAAACATGCAGTTTTTTTGCCGGAGTGGTGGTGCCAATCCCTGTATTGCCGCTGACATAAAATTTCCCTCCGTCAAAATATCCTGAGTATCCTGTTGCCGAGGTAACCTGTCCGAAAACCCCTTTACCTGTCGCCATGTCTGATTTACCGTACACTCCCTGGTTGGAGCCTTCTCCCCAAACCCCCGTGCTGCTGGTATTTGTAGCAAGTCCCATCACACCGATGCTGTTGGTTCCGGAGGCTTCACCCATGAGACCGCGTCCTTTAAAACCTGCCGACTGACCGTAAACGCCATAAGCTGAACCTGCTGCTGAAGTGGCCACACCCCTGACTGCTGACAATCCCGCAGCGGCGTCGTCCAGCACCACATGCAGCCGGTCGGTTGGGGACAGGGTTCCGACGCCTACCCTTTTGTTCGCGTTATCGAATTTGATCCATGACGCATCACCGAATCGGCCAAAGAAAATATCCTCGGTGGTCAGCACGGTGAAATCCTCTGCCACCAGCTTCAGGTCGCCCCCGGTTAAACCTGTTATCCGGGCAGCCTCACTTCCGAAGTAGATGCTGTAAGGGAGACTCAGATGGATATCCCCACCGACATTAAATTTTCCCAGCCGGTTGACGCTTCCCAGTTGCACTGTATCACCCATAGTAATCAGGCGGACGACTGTTCCGTCGTCGGTCCAGCCGCTGCCTCCACCGGTTGCGTCAGTAGCCGGAGCCCATGTGCTGCCGCTCCATTTCAGTACTTGTCCGCTTGTTGCTCCTGCCTGGGCGATTTTGGCGCCGGTAACTGCCCCTGCATTGATCTTGTCGGTGGTGACCGCATTGGCAGCCAGTTTATCGGAGGTGACTGCATTGCCGGCCAGTTCGGAATTGGAAACTGCACCATCCGTTATTTTGGCAGAAGTAATTGCGTTGTCTGAAATTCTCAGAGGGTTGGCCACCAACCCGTTACCCGTTAAAGCAGCATCTGTCGCAACAGACTGGGAGCCCCAGTTATCGCCTGTCTGCACCGTATTGGCGTGCAAAGCATACGGCACACTTAATAACTGGCTTATGCTTAAAACCTGATAAACACTGTCACCTGCCAGATCCATTTCAATTTTTATATAGTAATTGTTGCTGCCCCAGTTGATGGATAAAAAGGTTCCCGTAACCGGTGTACCTTTTCCAATTTCCAATTCGACCAATCCAAAAGCATTGGTTGATAAGCCGGTGTGAGTTTCGGTGTAGGCCACTGCTCCTGAAACACTGCCACTCAGAATACTTATTCGAAAACTTACATCCTGACTGGCCAGCACATTACCCGAATTGTCGCGGGCAACGGCCTGATAGCGGAACGATTGGGGTGTTTGGGCTGAAACTGCTACTCCTAAAAATAAGGCAAAGATGAAAAATGTTAAAGTTTTCATGATATTCGATTATTTGATTCATTTTTTTAACCAAACCTTATCTAACCGGGCATCATGATTTCCTAAAATGAAATTCGGAAAAAGTGTTAACATCTCTCCGGTTAATCCCCGGCAGATATTCTATACAAATTACGAAATAGGTTTATTAAATCAAAGAAATTTTGCATGTAACTTTAGCACATTTATTAATTATTCCCTTTTTGCAGCATTTTGGCATAAATCCTTAAATTTGCGCTGATAAATGAAAAATGGATAAGAATATTACAGATATATCTGATTACGTTAAAATTGTGAAACTGAGAAATAACAAGCGGGTTATTGTATTTCTGATTTGCCTTGCCATTGCAACAACGCTATGGTTTTTAAACGCACTGGGAAAAGATTATGCTGCAACTGTTTCTTACCCCGTTAAATATGTAAATCCTCCGGATAACCGGTTTCTGGCCAATCAAACACCTGTAAAACTCGATTTAAAAATCGAAGGTCAGGGATTTACCATTATTCGTTATAAAATGATGTCATTTTCGCCTATTATACTTGACATTGAACAGGTTATAGCTAACCTTGAGTCAAATTCAGGCACTTACAGAGTACCAGGCAAAAATCTCATCCGTGAAGTTTCCAGCCAACTAAGCACCGAAATACAAATTAACGAGATTAGTCCGGAAATACTCGAAATTGTTCTGGATAGTTTAATCACAAAAACAGTCCCGGTTGAACTGGATATCGAAGTTGAGTTTGTTCCGCAGTTTAATCTGAAAAATCCCATTAAAACGGTTCCCGATAAAGTTGATATTACCGGCCCGGCCATTGCCATGGAGAATATTTCAGCAGTAAAAACTAAGGTTAATATCACCAATAAACTGGAAACGGGAATCAGTCAGGAAATTGAATTGATTCACCCGGAAAGAACAACTATTTCACCCGAAAAAGTGAATTTAATTATTGAAGTTGAAAAATATACCGAAAAGGAATTGAAAATCCCGGTCGAAATCATCCACAAACCTGATAAAGTGCGCATTAAGCTTTTCCCTTCGGAGGTTAAGGTATTGTTTATGGTGGGTTTAAGCCGGTTCGAAACCATAAAACCGGCAGATTTTGCAGTTTCGGTTGATTACAATTCAATAGCTGAAAATGCGAACAATCTGAATATACTGCTGTACAAAAGGCCCGATTTTATTCAGGGAGTCAGGCTGAACCCCGAAAAAGTGGAGTTCCTGATCGAAAAAAATTAATTTCAGAAACAAGTTATAATTTTTACTTCATCAATGGCTTTAACAATTGGCATAACCGGTGGAATTGGAAGCGGAAAATCTACCGTCTGCCAAATTTTCAAAATACTTGGAATACCCTTATTTGAAGCCGATTTAGTTGCTAAAACCCTGATTAATTCGAATCAGGAAGTGAGAAACGGCCTGATTCAGCTTTTTGGCAGGGAAATTTATGGCAGCGACAACCGCATTAACCGGAAAATGCTCGCCAACCTGATTTTTAACGATGATAACCTGCTGAAGAAAGTGAACCAGTTGGTGCATCCTGCTGTCAGAAATGAGTTCACAAACTGGATGAAACTTCAGGATTCGGAATACATCATTCACGAGGCGGCTATTTTGTTCGAAAGTGGTTTTTACAAAATGATGGATTATAACATTTTGGTTTCGGCGCCCGAAGAAATGAGGATTGAAAGGGTATGTAAAAGAGAAAACATAACGCCGGAGAAGGTGAGGGAACGAATGGCCAAACAATGGCCCGATGAAGAAAAGCGGAAACTTACTACCCTTGAAATTGTTAACGACAATAAAAAATTAATTATTCCGCAAATAGTAGAAATTGATAAAAATTTAAAAACACATGGCAAAATTTGGTAAATGGCTGGGTGGCGGCCTGGGTTGGGCCGTTGGCGGACCCATTGGGGCAATCTTTGGATTCATGATTGGTTCGATGTTCGATGGAAGTTCAGAAATAATGAAAACAGGCACGCGAACCGGGTATTCTGGACAGACTACCGCGGGAGGTTACGTGATGAGTTTATTGGTTTTGACCGCTTCGGTGATGAAAGCCGATGGAAAGATTTTAAAATCGGAACTCGATTATGTAAAGAAATTTATGGTGCACAATTTTGGCGAAGCATCGGCAACCGAAGCGGTGAGGTTATTGCGCGATTTGCTGGATCAAAACATTCCGGTGGATGAAGTTTGCAGGCAGATAAAACAAAACATGAACTACTCGGCCCGTTTACAACTGCTGCATTTTCTTTTCGGTATTGCCATTGCCGACGGGCAGGTGGACGCCAATGAAAGACAACTGATTGATTACATCAGCAGGGCAATGGGTTTAACCGACAAGGATTTTGAGTCGATTCAGGCCATGTTTGTTCCAAGCACTGAAGCTGATTATAAAATTCTTGAAATTGAACCCTCTGCAACCGACGAGGAGGTTAAAAAAGCCTACCGCAGAATGGCCATGAAATACCACCCCGATAAGGTGAGCCACCTGGGAGAAGATTTTCAGAAAGCGGCCAACGAGAAAATCCAAAGTGTGAACAAGGCTTATGAAAACATTAAAAAAGAACGAAAAATGGTTTAATAAACCTTATTTTTCAAAAACAAACCTAAAAAACAATGAAAGTCACCTTTATGCGATTTACGCGAATTCAGAACACGTGAACTTTCTTATCTCCCGTTCACCAAACATTTCTGAAGAAACAATCGCTTCAATAGTGGCAAATAGCTCGGAAAGGTTTATAAATGAAAATAAATTTTGCCAGGGAAAATTTAAATGGCAGGATACGTGTTGTGCTTTTTCGGTATCAAAGGGCGATATTGAAAAAGTCTGTAATTACATCCTTAAACAGTCTGAACATCATCGAAAGGTTAGTTATATGGAAGAATATGAGACTTTTATCAAATTTTATCAAAAGACCATCAACCCCAAACAAGGTAATAAGGTATTTGTTCATGAGGCAGGATTTTCTACTGAGGTAGCCATTTAAAATAAGGTTTAAAGCAATAGCGTTAAATGTTTTACTGCCAGGATATTTCAAAAGTTGTTATTAGAGAATAGCCCGAAAGGGAGAACAAAACCCGAAAATTATTATGAAAGTAATTTCTACAAATATTGGCGAACCTCGAATGGTTCACTGGAAAAACAAAGAGGTTGAAACCGGAATTTTTAAATACCCGGTAAACCAACCCATTTTTTTGGGTACTGAAGATGTTGAGAACGACCATGTCATCGATCGCCGGTATCATGGAGGAAAAGATAAAGCCTGTTATTTGTATTCGTCGGATCATTATCAGTACTGGAAGAAATTATATCCTGAACTGGAAATGCCTTTTGGAATTTTTGGGGAAAATCTTACGGTGGAAGGGTTGCACGAGGCACAGGTAAATATTGGTGATATTTATCAAATTGGCGAAGCAGTTGTGCAGGCAACACAACCGCGGCAACCCTGCTTTAAACTGGAGTTCAGGTTTAACAACCCTCAAATTGTGCAGCAATTTATCGATTCAGGTTTTGCGGGTGTTTATGTGCGGGTTTTGCAAAAAGGATTTGTAAGAACCGGTGATTTAATGGAATTGATTGAAAGGAAAAACTCTATTTCAATTCAAAAAGTATTCGAATTGCTTTACACTTCTGAATTTCAGAAAGAAGACGTCCAACTGGCAGTTAACAACCCGTTTATTGCGGCTAGTTGCAAAAAGGATATCCTTAAACGGTGGGGGGATTTGATTTAAACCGTAGATTAAGTCAACTATTTTTGATATTGCAAATATGAAATTGTTTGTATGAAAGTGTTTACAGATGCCATAAAATTTTTATTAAAGAGCATTGTTCTCATATTTTTATTGCTCTCATGCAATAAACAGGGGAATAAAAATGATTTTTTTTATCCTGCCGATTTTGATCCTGTTAATTCAACCTGTTTTATTTGGACTGATGAATTTTTCGAGATAATTCCAAAAATAGCCGGAATCATTTCACAAAAAGACAAAGTAACTTTATATTTTCACTATAGCGAAGCTGATACAGTTTTAATGTATAATTTCCTCGAAAAATACAACAGCAATTTCGCAAATATCAAGTTTGTTAAGTTGAACAACAAACCTGTAAGTAAATGGATCAGGGATTTTGGCCCTGTATATCTGGTAAATGGTTTTGGTCAAAAAAAGCTGGTTGACTTTGGTCATTTTGGTAAAAGAATCGGATTTACCAAAGAAATTGGGGCTAAAACGAATCTCCCTGTTATTCAAAGCTCTGTAAACAGTTCAGGCGGTGCGCGCGAAACCAATGGCAAGGGAACACTGATTTTGTGTGAAACACATGAACTGGATGTAAATAAACCCAAAACCAAAATTGAAATTGAAACGGAGCTAAAAGATAAACTTGCCGTAAAAAAAATTATCTGGATGAAGCGTGGCGTGCCGCAAGACGACAGCCGGTTAAACGGCCCGCTGTTTGATCAAATCTATCCCAACGGGGTAAATGGCCATGTTGACCAATTTTGCAGGTTTGCAGATGCAGGAACCATTTTAATCAGCTCTGTTAGCGATGCCGAAGCACTGCAACATCCAATACTTGCAGAAGCAAAATCCCGGCTGGACGAAAATTATCAAATCCTGCTGAATTCAACCGACCAGGATGGCAAAAAATTCAAAATAATTAAGGTGCCGTACGCCCCGCTGCTGTTTATTGAAAGGGTTTTTGCCAATAACCGGATGGTTGTTACACCAGTAACCAGTTATATGAATTTTATTGTCACCAATTCGTTGGTCATTTTGCCTTCCTATCTTTCAGCGCAAAAGAAAGATACTGAACTGGAAAATAAGGAAAGAGAGTTGAGGCAAATTTTCAAATCGGCTTTCCCTGACCGTGAAATCCAACCAGTCGAAGCTTCGGTTCTGAACTTTTTCAGCGGTGGCTTTCATTGTATCAGTATCAATGAGCCCCTATCTGAATAATCGCCGGCAAATACCATCGATAATGTTTCATTCTGGTCTGTTCGAAAAAAAACACAGATTTCTCGAAATAATTCTTATCTGAAATCATTTTTTTAATCAATCTTATGTGCATTATTAAATCAATAAAAATGTATGAATAATTTCCATTTTTAATCCTGGTTAATCTCACAGCCAGGCACTACCGAACTTTGCCAAATGGTTTATAAATACTGATTTGCAATAACTTGTACGAACAAGCTAATGTTATATGATAAATATGGGCTTTAAATTCAAATTAAAACAGATTAAAATGACCTCTAAAAAATGGGATTAAAAAAATGCTGATTTGTATCTTTTGACAAATCAGATTCCAAAGTTTAGGTGTTTATCAACAAAAAAATTCAGCATATTTATCAAAAACAGTTTTTGGAATAAAAATAAAATACCATATTTGTTAGCTGAAAAAAAACAATTTTTTAATATTAATTTAAACATTAGAGACTATGAGATTAAAACTTTTACTTTTCGCAATGTTGCTTTCTGGGATTATTTTAGCCCAGGAAGTCTACAGGGGCTTGGTAATTACAGAAGCCCGGATGAACGCCCAACCCGACAACTACATTGAAATCACCAACATGGGTAACCAGGCGGTTAATTTGAAAGATTTCAAACTGGGTACAATCAGGCCATGGAATCAGGCAATTAATGATGTATTTGCAGATCCTTGGATTCCAGATGTTAACCGTAATATCATGTTGCCCGATTTCGTACTTGAACCGGGAAAAAGTTTTGTTGTAACAACTGCATACGATTTTGCCGGCGAGCAATATGCAAAAAAAACACCGGGGTTCGAAGGCGGGCAGTTCAGACCACAAAAACTTCAGATGTATGAAATTGCCGATTTATTGATTCATATACCTGAACCCAAAGGCGATGCCACCGACAGCATTACAAGAAACGCCGCAGGTGTTGATATTTCGTGGATGTTTGAAAACTGGAATGGCCGTGAATGTATGTACATCGAACAACATTTATCCGATGTTGATTCGGTGGTAATTGATCAGGTTGGTGGTGTTTTTGACAATGCAGGTCAAAACCGCACCAGCGGACGGTATGATGTTGCCGGTGTAACAGGTGCAACAGGTACCGCGGTCTTGATTCGTAAAGCAATAGTCAAGCAAGGAAACCCTGATTTTGCCAATGCCCGCGGTGTTGGTGAAGATGACTCGGAATGGATACCCTGGCAGTGGCCAGCCGGATGGGGCCAATGGCGCGATGTGCAATGGACTGTTGGAAATCATGGCAGTTTTGTCCTCGATGAAAATACTCTCGAATCGGACATTTTGGATGTTAATTTTGCCGGCAAAACCATCACTGTTCCCTGGGGAGTGCGCAGGGGCGACGGCGTGATGCGTGCCATGAAAAAGAAACCCGGTATCACATGGGTATACAAACTAAATCCAAATTTTGAAGATTCGCTTACTTTTGCTGCACGTACCGGCGATAGCCTGCAAATTATGGTTGCAGGCGATAAAGCACACAGAGCAACTTTTGAAATAGTTGTGTCAGAACCAACAGCCGATGCAAATATAATTGTTCCGGTTACAGCATTAAACTATCCGGCAACTGCTGTTCAGTGGTGGAGAGATGACAGCCAGGAAGGTATTCTTGGATGGCCAAGGGTTACTGAACACAAATCAGGAACCGACACAATTACCGGGACATGGTACGGAATACCTTATGCCACCCGTGTTGACTCTTTATTGATGCATCTGGAAAAGGCACCTAATGCATCGTGGGAGATAGTTTCTGTTGACGGAGTGGTAAGACCTGACCTGAAGCATGGCGATAAATTGAAAGTTACCGCTCAGAATGGCGCTGTTAAGGAATATTTTATCGACATGCAACCACTTCAGCCAAATCACAATGCTAATCTGCTGGCTATAACCTGGCCTGATATTCCTGAAGCATACAAAGGACTGTTTGGTTGGGTTGGTGATACAGTTCCCGGTTTTAACGCCACTACTTATAATTACCGCATTACAGTGCCAATGGATGTGGATGGAATTCCGGCTTTAGTTGCCAAAACAGAACAACTCAATGCCACGGTAAAAGTAAACCGCGCCACTTCACTATTTGGCA
>Ga0100401_1001094_pt1 | contig 22280 bp, 17 predicted proteins | sample CryGeymeta201525_FD_80421 | JGI IMG/M metagenome (GOLD analysis project Ga0100401, IMG submission 80421) | Groundwater microbial communities from Crystal Geyser aquifers in Utah, USA - Crystal Geyser metaG 2015-25 | ecosystem: Environmental > Aquatic > Deep subsurface > Groundwater | place: USA... | reverse complement strand
TCCTTTGATTGCAGGAATCAGCCTGCTGGTTTTCTTCAACCAAACCGCCCTCGGAGTGAAGCTGAACGATCTGCTGGACGTGGTCTACACTCGCCGGGGAATCGTTGTGGCGCAATTTTTCGTTGCCTCGGCATTCTGCATTCGCGCGTTGAAAGCGACGTTCGACCAGATCAATCCGCGCTTCGAGATGGTGGCGCGTTCCCTGGGATGCGGGCCGTTCCGCGCCTTCTGGTCGGTTTCCATGCCCCTCGCCAAGACCGGACTCATGGCAGGATGGATCATGACCTGGGCGCGGGCCATGGGCGAGTTCGCGCCCATCATGGTGTTTGCCGGAGCCACGCCATTTCACACCGCGGTGCTGCCAGTAACGGCTTTTCTGAATCTCTCCTCGGGACACATCGAGGCAGCGGTCGGAGTCACTGTCTTGATGATTGTCCTTGCGGGACTTACACTCTCCATCTTCAAGAAACTGGGCGGCCAGGGATACCTATGGTAACGGTTCGGACCGAAAATCTAACTATCCGACTGGGGGAGTTTCATCTCCAGCGGATCAATCTCCACGTACAGGCGGGAGAACACTTTGTGCTCCTCGGACCGACGGGCGCGGGGAAGACGGTGCTCATCGAGTGCATCGCGGGGATGCACCATCCGCAATCGGGAAATGTATTTCTTGACGATGAAGACGTAACGACCAAGCGGCTCGAAGAGCGTGGCATTGGCTATGTCCCGCAAGACTATGCCCTGTTCCCCAACATGACTGTCGAGAACAATATCGCCTTCGGCCTGCGCATCCGCAAAGCAAGCGCAGAGGAAGTTGCGCAGCGTGTGAAGGAACTGACCGATCTCCTGCACATCGACTCCCTGCTGCAACGCTACCCTCTCACCCTCAGCGGAGGCGAGAAGCAACGCGTCGCGCTGGCGCGGGCGCTGGCCGTCCGTCCCCGGCTCTTGCTGCTGGATGAGCCGCTGGCGGCCGTGGATGAGAGCACCCGAGATCGGCTTTGCGGCGAGTTGAAGGAGATTCAGCGACATACCGGAGTAACGGTCATCCATGTTTCCCACAACTTTGAGGAGACGCTCGCGGTAGCCGATAGCGTCGGCATTCTGCACAACGGACACCTGCTTCACACCGGCAAACCCGAAGATGTCTTCTACCGCCCACAGAGCCGCTTTGTTGCCGAGTTCACGCGGGCAGAGAACATCTTCGCCATCGATACCGTCGAACCCCATCCAGATGCCCGGACAGCTGTCGTCCTCGCCGATGAAGAACGGCTCCAACTTAGTGTGGACACCGCCAACGGGGAATTGCCACCGTCGCCGACCTGCGCAGTGATTCGACCGGAACGCGTGAGACTGAAGATGTCGAGTCCCGAATCCGAAATCGCGCCCTCCAATAACTGTTTTGTTGCGAGAGTCCGGGAAGTGACCAACAAGGGCGCGCTGCTGCGCGTCGAAACTGCGACCGATGACGGCACGCGGTGGGTTGCCCTTGTGCCCGTTAGCCTGTCCGCCGACTTGCTCCTCCAGCGAGGGCAATCAGTGGAAATAGGGATCGACAGCTCGGACATTCACCTGCTATGACGTACACGGACAAGGCCAGACGAAGGGGATGAGATGATGAAAAGATGGCTGAGGACGGCTTGCCTTGTGGCTTTCGGACTGGTTGTTTGCGGCGCGTATGCCGGTCCACAATTAGCAAAAGGAGGTCAATCGCTGATGATGATTGGAGACGGAATCGTGATGCAAAACGCCTCGTGCCGTTACGAAATTGACGCGGACGGGAAGAGCCGCGCCTTTGTGGATCTGGCGACGAAGAAGGATTACTGTGAGGCCGGTCAGCCGTTTATGGTTGTGGGTCGGGCAAAGCAAACATGGACATCGACGAAAGTGGCACGGAGCGGCAACATCGTCTCGGTGTCCTTTGGCGATTCCGGCGTGCAGGTGAAGGCGAAGTTGGAGAGTCGCCCGAGCTATCTGACGCTCACCGTTGAGCAAGTCGCAGGGGGTGAGATTGACTGGCTGCAACTCCTCAACCTGAAGCTGAAGATAACGGACAGCGTCGGCACGCTACTCAATGCCGGCTGGAACAACGACTTCGCGGTGTGCGCTCTGGCGTGCAACGATCGGACGGACTGCTTCGGCGCCGATGGAGCACAAGCTCACCTTTGCGCCAAGTCCTACAAGGCGTTCGGCTTCGAGGGCGCTAAGGTCGCCGTCGTCGGTGTGCCGCGAGGCAAGCTGATGGAGACGATCGAGCAGGTGGAAGTCGATCAGGGACTACCGCATGCCATTCTCAACGGCGTCTGGATTCGGAAAGCCCCGGAGAGGTTCGCCTCCTACCTGATGGTACACAACCTCGGCGAGCACAACGTGGACAAAGTGATCGAGGTGGCGAAGGGAGGATTTGGATGCGTCGAATTCTACCCGTGGCGCTCGACTCCCTCCTACCAACTGAATCCTTCGCTGTTTCCCAACGGCATGGCGGGTCTGAAAAAGGTCGCCGACAAGATTCATGCAGCGGGTTTGCAGGTGGGTCTGCACGTGATGCAGGGGATGGTCGGTTGGGGACCCAAAGACGATCCTTACATCACCCCCAAAGCCGACCCGCGCCTGCTGCAGGACCGGCACGCGTCCCTCGCGGTGCCACTGGATGAGAAGGCGATTGAGGTCGTGGTGAAGGAAACCACGTTAGACTGGCCGGAAACTGGCGACCTGTACGTTGAGGGGGAGATTATCCGCTACAGTCGCCGCACCGAGGCGGGATTCGCGGAGTGCCAGCGCGGGCTGCACGGGACCACGATCTCAGCGCACGCGGCCGGAGCGCGCGTCGGACACCTGGTGAACTGCTTCCCCAACTGGGGCAACACGGTCTATTGCCCGGACGTGAACAGCACCATGATCGACGAGATATGCGACCGACTCGCCACCGTCTTCAACGAGACCAGCGCCGACATGAGCTATTTTGACGGCGGCGAGGAGCTTATCAGGCAGCCGCCCTACTGGCGAAACCAGGGACGATTTGCCCTGGGACTGGCGCAACGTCTGAAGAAGCCGATCATTCTTGAGGGAAACGCTCTCTATACTCATCTCGCCTGGCACGTGATTAGTCGCGGGAGCCCACACTTCGATCCTATCTATTTCGGCAGGCGTGACTACACCCTGCGTTTCAAAGGCCAGCATCCTGCTGACCATGCAAAGAATCTACTGGGCGGCGACGTGGGGTGGTTCAACCCGCACGTTCACTCTCCGGTCGTGGACGCGGTGACTCCCGATGAGGTGCTTCTATTGTGCCTGAAGGCGCTCGGCCACAAATCCCCCATTTCCTTCTCGATGGACATGAGCAACCCCTGGGCTAACCAACGAATGCCGGAAATGCTCGAGACTATCCGCGCCTGTGACGAGCTGAAGCGGAGAGACTACTTCACCGATGCAGCCTGCGCAGAACTGACGAAGCCTTTTGCGGAACATACGTTAGAGCAAACGTCTGACGGAACATGGAATCTGCGCCCGATGCAGTTCGGCCCGGCGCGCACCGTGGATGCAGAGCGAGGCGAGAGAAGCGAATGGAAGTGCGGGAACCCATACCACGAGCAGCGCCCCTGGGTTCGCATGCGAGCTCGCACTCGACTCGCCCCCTACGGCGCGAAGGAAAACCTCATACTGGCTGATCCCCAAGACGGCACGCCCCTCAAGGTCGTTGGCAGCGCCTCGCCTCAACTCGCCCCCTCTTTCGCAGCGTCGGCAGAAAAGACCCCCGAGGGTGACAGTTGCTTCGTGTACGGAGCCGAGAACAAGGGCAACACTTCGTCCGGTTGGTGTCAGGTTTCTCGGTCGCTGCCACAACCGCTCGACCTCAGATCCCATCGTCGGCTCGGGTTGTGGATTCGTTCCGAGGGCAAGGGCGGTATCCTCAATGTCCAGCTCGCAGGCAAAGACGCTCGCATGGATCACTACATCGACCTCGACTTCGTTGGCTGGCGCTACTTTGTTCTCGATCCGCCGGAAGACAGCCGCGTGTGGGGTTACCAGTGGCCTTATTCCTGGACTGACCTCATGTATACGAGTTGGTTCATCTACAGCGCAACGAAAGAGGTGAATCTCTTCTACAACGCCCTTCCGCCCAACTCGACAACGGCTTGCCTGATCGGCCGCATCGAGGCTCTGCACGAGGAGCCTTTGCTCCTGAGGAATCCCTCCCTGGAGGTCGCCGCGCGGAAGGTCATTTTTCCGGTCTCCCTCAAGCCGGACGAGTATCTGGAGTGGGACTGGTCCGGACGGTGTCGGCACTTCGAGCCCAACGGAGGATTGCTCGGTGAGGTGCAGCCTCAAGGCACTTGGCAACTCTCAGCAGGGGAGAACTCGGTCCGTTTTTCCTGCAAGGGAGGCGACGGCTTTTCTTCGCGAGCGGAGGTCACCCTTTCGGTTCGCGGCGAACCTCTGCCCAACAGTCGCAGAAATTCTGGAGCAAAAGCCGGGCAGAAGGCGGGTATCTATCCTTCCTTCAGCACTCAATCCCAGGTCAGTCTGCCCATGCAACTCCTTCCGGGCAGCAAGGGCGGTGTACGGCTGATGCAGGGAGTCTACGAGAGGGTGGACAGCCTGCCCTCTCGCAGCGTCGCGGCTTTCGATGGCAAGGCGAACGCCTGGGCTGTGGACAACGATCGTCCCGTTGCCTGCCCGGTGTTCGTTATCCTGTCTCGTGGTATTGCCTCTTCGACACCGACTGTCGACTACGACGATCCGGACGCGCTGTTGCTGGAGGATTTCAGCGACCTGAGTTCTTATGAGATGAGCGAGAGAAACCAGTATGAGAAATATGTCGTTGGCGAGGGCAAGCAACTGACAAAGGACGGCCCCGTGCGCGCGGGCGTCTCTCAGACCTTTGCGTCCACGACCGAAGGGGCACGCTCAGGGAAAACTTGCGCGGTCTATGCGGCAACGAACGAGGGCGGACTCGGCGGCTGGTGTGGCAAGGGTAGAAGGTTCGAGAAACCGATAGACCTGTCGCAGCATAAAGCGGTGGCCTTCTGGCTGCACGGAGACGCAAGAGGAGAAACACTCCGCTTTCAGTTCCGGGATACGAAGGGACGCCATGCGCACTGGCTTGTGCCCATCGACTTTACCGGCTGGCGCTTGCAGGTCTGCCGACTCGCCGATGCCCGGGACTTCGACTGGAAACAAACCGAGTACCTGCTCGTCTACTTCAACGACCTGCCAGTCGGCCCGACTTGCACGATGAAGTTCGACGACGTGAAAGCCTTTCCGAAGATCGTCTCCTCCGTTCCTTTACACAATCCGTCGATCAGTATCAACGGGAAGCGCGTCACCATTCCTGTAACGTTGGACGCAGATGCATCGCTGCTGATCGACAATCTGAAACGCGCCAGCCTGTGGCTTACAGGCAAGCAGCAGGGGAAGACGTTGCAGTTGCAGGGGGAACCGCTGCGGTTGGAGCCGGGAGCCAATCGCATCGAAGTGACGTGTGAAAACCGGCAGAACGCGCCGCGCGATGTCAGTGTGAGAGTGGTGCGGCTGTGACGATCCAACGTGATCCGAGGGTAACTTGCTGCCGCGCTTTGCTGGTGTCAGAACTCAGTCTATTCCCTCGCACCCGCGTCCTTCGGCTGTGAAGTCGGCGCCAGCGATTGGCCCTTTGTTGGCCAGGTCCGTGTTCTCAGTTCTTCGACGATGGTCACAATGCTCCTCCAAGTTCCACTGAATCGGACAACCTGATCAGAGAGAAGCGAAGCTCAGCTCGAATCCTTCCTCGCCGTCCTCAAATCGCAGTTCCTTCCTGACAATCAGCGTCTGGCCATGGGCATCCTTTTCTCCCTTTGGACGCGTCGCTTGACCGCAGAGCGTTAACCGTCCGGCGTCCCACTCGCAGGGCAATACCTCAAATTCCCCCTGCCGAACGTGCATGTCCGTTGAGAGAATCCACGGATGATCCCGCTGCGGAGTCAAGCGGAATACACGCGCCGACATCGGAGGAACAATCACATTCACCGCCCCAGCATGACTGCCGAGGTACTGCTCGTTCCAGAACTCCCACAGCAGATAGGGTCTCTCCGCGTCCAGTCCCAGCTTCACGAACTCGAGGGTGTGCGTGCGCGGCTCATCGTTGCGTACTCGTTACAGCTTCTCCACAAACCCCAAGATATCCCTGAACGCTTCCTTCTGCTGACGGCGCGTCAGGTCGTAGAAGAAGCCGTGCTCGGCTTTCGTGTAGACCTTGATCTCCGAGCGGCGACCGTGAGCGCGCATCTTCTCGACGAATCGCTCAGTCAGTTCCAGTGGGAACATGTGTTCGTTCTCCGCTTCCAGGAACAGGATTGGTGGGGACTCACCGGAGATATGCTCGATGGGCGAAACGGAGCGGAACAGCTCGGGATGCTCCTCATACGTTGTCCCCACGATGCCCTGCATCGCAGTCCAGCCGTGGGGAAAAATATCGTCCCACGGCTCGAAGGTCACCGGTGTCGATTGCAGCGCGGCGCCAACGGGTCGAATCCATTCGTTCTGGAAACGACAGGCGGCGAAGTCCGGGTCTTCTCCGCACTCGCCTGGCAGTGCAAGCGTCAACAACGCGGCCAGGTGCGCTCCGGCGGAGGAACCGAACACGAACACCTTCGCCGGTCGGTTCGCTTGACGCAATTCCGAAACGAACAGGTCGTATCCGTGCCGGACGTCGGTAATCTGTTCTCGAATGCAGACACCTGACAGGCGGTAGTCAGTTGAGCCACAGACGAAACCCTCACGGTTGAAGGCGCGCATCAGCCTATGGAAGTGCGCCCGCGCCCCTGCTCGCCAACCCCCTCCATGGACGAAGAAGATGGCGACGTCGCGCGTCACTTCCTCCGGCTGGAAAACGTCCAGCGCCCGGCCCTCCACGATGGGTTCGTCGAGATAGATGGACTTGAACTGGTATGGCATGGAACGCTCCTTATGCTCGCAGAATGATTCTCCTGACGCTGGCGAATGCAAAACCAAAATTCTGCCTCCTCGGAGTGAGGGTCAGTCTCGATCTTCCACGCGGAAGCCTGATCTCTCCAACGTGAACTCGCCGGAAGTCGTCGAAGCTGCCGGTGGCAGGGACAACACCCTTCAGCGTGGATTGGCCCGCTTTCACTGAGAACGTGCTCCCCGCCCACACTTCCTGGCAGCCCATTTCCACCGATACCTCGCACGTGACCGGTTTCAGACACTCGACGTGCCAGGTAGCCGTCTGGTCGGGGTGGGTCCAGTGGGTCAGGTAAGAGGCGCCGTTCTCCGCGGTCGCCAGCTCGATGACGATCCCCTTGGGCCCAAATCCCTGACGAACAGCCGTTTCCGCAGGTAGAACGGTCTTCGTTCCTGTAGTCACGACATGAACCGCAGGTGGCGCGGTGCGGGGGAGCGGACGCAACATGGATTCATTATCGAACATCAACTCCACCACATTCACTGCGCGATCCGGCGGGAGTGACGGCAAACCCTCCAACGTCAATTCATCGCCACTCATTGCAGGACGCGCCGTCTTCCCATTGCCGAGCAGCCGCGCCCGCACGGGGACGGACTTCACCTGCTTCAGGAAAATTGCGTCTGCATCCGGCCACCGGAGGAGGTGCAGGTACAGTCGCTTCCCTTTCCGGGTATACAGCGCATCCTCCGACTCCTGAATCATTGGACAGCCTTGCGCATTGTAGATGGATTTCCCATGCACCTTGAGCCAGTCGCCGATCTCGGTCAGGCGCTGCACCTGGTCTTCGGGCAACGTTCCGTCCGGCTTTGGGCCGATGTTGAGCAGGTAGTTGCCTCCGGCAGCGGCCATGCGCACCATGCTCTCGATGAGGAACGGAGTGGAGAACAGCGAGCCGTCCGGCTTGTAACCCCATGACTCGCGGCAGATCGACTGGCACGCCTCCACCGTGTACCCCGCGGCTCCCGCCATGCCAGACAGCCTCCGCTCCGGCGTGAAAAAGTCGCCATGACCGGCGCGGTCGTTGACCACCGCGCCGGGCTGAAGTTGCTTGATGAGTTTGTAGAGCTTGCGGCCGCGCCACTCCTTCTCCGTCTTTTGGACGCCGTCAAACCAGATTCCATCGATGCGACCGTACTGCGTACACAACTCCACCAACTGCCCCTCCACGTAATCCATGAACTTCGGCCAGTCAGGCGTGTCGTCCGAACGCTCGTACTGCAGGTCCTTGAAACACCCTCTGTGGTGGACGAAGTTTGGGTGGTGCCAGTCGGGTTGAGAATAGTAGAGAATGATCCGCATCCCCTGGCGTTGGCAGGCGGCGATGAGTTCGCCAATCAAGTCACGCCCGAACGGCGTGTTGGTGATGTTGTAGTCAGTCAGGTTCGAATCAAAAAGACAAAATCCGTCGTGATGTTTCGCGGTGACGGTGATGTACCGGCAGCCGCCGCGCTTCGCCGTGTCCACCCACTCATCCGCATTGAACCGGTGCGGGTTGAAGCGACGCGCCAGCTTCTCGTATTCCTCACGCGGGATGTCTTCATGGTACATCACCCACTCGCCGCGCCCCAGCAGCGCGTAAAGGCCGAAGTGAATGAACATCCCAAACCGAGCTTCGGGAAACCATTGGAGGTCGGGATCAAGGTTCTTTCTCGCGATCATCGGAGGCTCCTATCCGTGTGTTTGCGGAGCGGTCTGCAACGACTGACATTCTACAGGCAAACTCCGATGATGGGTAGCTGCAAACGTCAAGCCATTGAAATGATGTCACCGCAATGTGATAATGTCCGGTATCCTGAAGGACTCGGAAGGAGGGCCTGGTGAGGGGGTGTTTTCACCCGCGACGAGTATACACGCGCATGGTTGCAGTCGCAGGGGTCTATCTTCCTTAATGCACGTCGTCGAAAGGAACTGAAATGAAAATAGGAGTTGCCCGGCGCGTCATCACGCCGGCTCAGCGGGTGTATCTCGCTGGTTACGGATCACGAACCGAAAAGACGGCGGATGCCTACCAGGATCTTCTTGCCACCGCGATTTGCTTTGAGGAAGCTGGAGAAAAGTGCGTCATTCTTGCAGCCGATCTGCTGGGCTTCGATGCGGAGATGGTCGAGACAATCAAGAGAGGGGTGCAGAAGCACACGGGGTTGGGTCCGGAAAAAGTCCTGTTGGCGGCCAGCCATACCCACTATGCTCCCGCCGTCGAGACAAAGAGCGCACACCTCTATCCGGGCATCCATCTCGATGTCCGGGGAGATATCGAGAACCTCTGCATCGAGGCTGTGATCGAGAGCGCGGAGAACATGCAGTTGGTGGAACTGCATTACGGAACCAGCGTCGCGGCCTACGGCATCAACCGCCGCGTCTGGAACGGAGTCGATAGCGAAATGCGGCCCAATCCGAGAGGCGCGGTGGACCCGACCGTGCGCGTGCTGTGGGCCGTCGATCCTCAGGATAGGGTCGTTGCTGTCCTGTTCTCGTATGCGTGCCACCCGACCACGGCCGGCGGACTGATGTCGATGGGCGGAGACCACTTCGGGTGTGCGGCGCAACTTGTGGAGGCGGCCATCCCCGGCGCGACGGCTGCTGTCCTGCCCGGTTGTTTCGGCGATGTGCGTCCCCGGGTGGTGAATGCTGCAGGAGGGTTTGATGCGGGATCGCTGGAAGTGGTTAAGGCTTTCGGGCAAGAGCTGTGCTTCGCCGTCCTCTCTGCCATGAGTGTGCCTGAAGTCGAGATTGCGGGCCCGATCACCGCGGCAATTGACGCGGCTCTTCTCCCGTTCGACCACGTACCAGACCGGCAGGCGCTTGAGCGGCTGTTGGCAGATCCTGAATTCTCTCAACGCAAATGGGCCGAGGCCCTCCTGGATCAACTGAACGAGGGCGATCTGTCCGCTCATTTGGAGATGCCCGTCCAGGCGCTGCGAATTGGGAACCTGAATATCGTCGGATTGGGCGGGGAGGTGTGCGTCGGGTATCAGCTCAGAATTGCCGCGTCGTTGTCTCCGGCGCCCGCCTTTGTCCTCGGTTACTGCAACGCCGAGACAAGCTACATCGCCACATCCGACATGTTCCCCTTCAAGGGGTACGAAGTCGCCACAGCGCATTTCTGCTACGGCAACCCCGCGCCGCTGACACCTGAGTGTGAGGAACGAATTCTTGCGAAGGTGAACGAATTGCTGGCGAAGACGCGATAATCCGGGTTTGGCGCGGTTGGGGTTCAGCCCGATATCGATGTCCTTGGAGACAGACACTCTTGTCTGCTCCACAGCAGCTCAGTATCTCCCAACCGCGCGCGCGGTAGCATACATGGCGACAACGTTCTCGGTCGGTGAGTTGTCCTGCAGGGAGTGGGTAGGGGCAAAGCAGTAACCGCCGCCCGGCATCATTATATCGAGAGTTTGTTTGCAGTAGTCGACGGTCTCCGCCACCGTGCCGGTGGCGACGGGCCCCGCGGTGCTGATACAGCCGTGGAAGGCGAGACGCCCGCCAAACGTGGTCTTGAGGTATTTAGGTGACATGTCCTTCGCTTCCGGCTGCAGCGTATCCACCACGTGAATCCCCATCTCGATGAAGTCCTCGAATGCCCAACTGCCGGAGCCGCAGCAGTGCATCATGACGTAAACATCGTAGGCTTTAGCGAGGTCGCAGTAGGTCTGGTATCGTGGCCGAATGTGCTTGCGGAAAATCTCCATGCTGATGATCGGCCCGATCTGCGTGCCGAGGTCCTCACCCAACCACAGGAAATCAATGCCGCCCTTCGCTGCTTCCAGATTCCTCCGAGCGACCTCGATCCGGACGTCCATACGACGGTCCGCCAAAAGGAGTCCTGCGGGATCGTCGGTAATGAGATCCACGAGCGTCTGCTCCATGCCGCGCAACATCCCATTCCCGTTGATAATGTCGCCGAACCCCCCCGAGCCGTTGATTGCATACGTCTCGAAGCGTTTGCACTCGTCCGCGATGCGGGAGTAGTCGAAGTCGTCCGGCGAGGGCATCGGCCAGTTGGCGACAGTCTCCTCGTTGGCATCCTGCAGTGGGAAATCGCAGTAGTCCCAATATCCCCCCGTGTCGTGCTCAACCCGACGACGGCGGACACCCCAGTTGTCCACTATCACGCCGCGTTTAGGAATATCTTCGTGGAGACGTGGCCCCGTGTACCGCGCGCCCACGCTGCGGAAATCCACGCCCAATACCACTCGCAGGCCTTCGTGGTCGTCTTGCTCCAGACCAAAATGGTCTTTCAGCCTTCCATCGATTCCAGGATTGGCAGAGTAGTTGATCGGCACGCGATCCGGTTGGTTGTTTGAGAAGGCGGCGCGCACCCGTTCCTTGGAGGTCATTGCCATCAGCATCCTTTCGGATGAAAGCGATTATATACTGGAACCGTGGACACGTAAACAGCAGAGAAGGTTGCCGCGGTTCCGGTGGTCTCCACAGCTCCGCGACCTGAAGCCTATCGAGCTGTGGCTCACCGCTCCCCGCTCAGGCGGACAAGCATTATCGCAGATTTGGCTTGCGCCCACGCACTCGAATTGTTGACCACTGAAATTCGTCTGTGATAGACTTCACAGAAGTTGAAACTCGATATAAGTTGCGGGGCGAGTTAAGCTCCCATTTACATTGACGACCCAGATATGAACCCTTACGTGGCAGTGTTCTTCATGTTCGTGTTTTGCGGTGTCATCGCGGGTGCGATGCTCGCCATGGGGTCCTTCCTGGGCCCCAGGAAACCCAACCCAACCAAGGAGCAACCTTTCGAGTGCGGAATGGAGCCTTTCCAGCTTCCGGGTGGACCGACCTCCGTACGCTTTTACATCATCGGGATGCTGTTTGTACTGTTCGATGTGGAGACCGTGTTTCTGTTCCCGTGGGCGATCGTCTTTCACAAGTATGTCACTCGGCCAGGGTGGGGAATGTTTATGCTGGTTGAGATGCTCGTGTTTCTCGCCGTCCTCATTGCCGGCTATATTTACCTCTGGAAACGGGGAGCGCTGGAATGGGAGTAGGCGAATTTATCACATCGAAGTTGGATCACGCGGTCGGGTGGGCGCGCAAGTATTCCATCTTTCAGTATCCCTTTATCACCGCCTGCTGCGGGATGGAATATATGGGGGTTGCGTGCTCTCATTATGACATCGACCGATTCGGTGCGGGGTTTCCACGGTTTACGCCGCGTCAGTCGGACGTGCTTTTTGTGGTGGGAACCATCAGTCACAAAATGGCCCCGGTGCTGAAGACAATCTATGAGCAGATGTGTGAACCCAAGTGGGTCGTCGCCTTCGGTGTGTGTACCTGCACCGGCGGTTTCTATGACAACTATTCGACGGTGCAGGGCATCGACACGGTGATTCCCGTTGACCTGTACATCCCGGGTTGCCCGCCGCGTCCTGAAAGCGTGCTTGATGGGCTGATGCTACTGCAAGAAAAGATACAGAACCAAAAACAGGAAATATTGCCGAAAGCGAAGTGGCGGGAAACGCAATCTTCCGTCAGCCGACTCCTTTGATGTCCCCGGAACAACAGAACAACGCACAAGCCCAACTGCCACAGGTGGATGGCGAACGTCCGGCGTTGGGGAGACTGCACCAGCAGTTCCCAGAGGCGATCCTTGCCTCCCATTCCTACCGCGGCGACGACACGATTAGCGTCGCGGGGGACAGTCTGTTGCCGATCATGCAATTTCTCCGGGAAACGCCCGAACTCTCTTTCGAGACGCTGATGGACCTCACCGCAGTGGACTACCTGAAGATGGGAAAGTCGCCGCGATTTGAGGTAGTCTATCACCTGTATTCTCTCACCCACAATCACCGTCTTCGTGTCAAGGTCCCTCTCCCAGAAGACCTGCCCGAGGTTGATTCGTTGACGAGTCTCTGGAAGATTGCCGACTGGTATGAGCGCGAAGTGTGGGATATGTTCGGGATCAAGTTCAGGGGGCATCCGGACCTTCGGCGCCTCTTGATGTACGAGGAATTTGAGGGACATCCGTTGAGGAAAGACTATCCCAAGAGCCGGAGACAACCCATCGTGGCGCAGAGGACGTGAAACGTGAGCAGTGAGCAGTGAGCAGTGAGAGAGACATACTCGCCCGCCACCAATCACCAATTGCCAAACCATGCGAGTGAAGAGCGAAACGGTAACCGAAACGATGATGCTGAACATGGGCCCATCGCATCCGGCGATGCACGGCGTCATTCGCATCATATTGGAGCTCGACGGTGAGAATGTCGTGGACAGCGACATCGAGATCGGGTACCTGCATCGCGCCTTCGAGAAGGAGGCGGAGAACGCAACCTACAATCAGGTCTTTCCCTACACGGATCGACTGAACTACGTTTCCCCTGTCATCAACAACGTGGGGTACGCTCTGGCAGTAGAGAAGCTTCTGGGAATCGAAGTGACCGAGCGGTGCAAGTACATCCGCGTTATTATGAGCGAGATTTCCCGCATCTGCGACCACCTGACGTGTGTGGGAGCCTCTGCCATGGAGCTGGGGGCGATGACCGCGTTCCTCTACATGATCAAGGCGCGGGAGTTCCTGTGGGAACTCCTCGAGCAGGTCACCGGCGCGCGGCTCACAATCGCCTACTGCCGCGTCGGCGGGGTGAAAGCAGACCTGCCGGAGAACTTTGAGCAGGAAGTGACCGAGCGTTTCGTCGAGGTCCGCAAAGTGCTGAACGAAGTTCATGGACTTCTCACGAAGAATCGCATTTTCGTGGACCGCGTCGACGGGGTGGGGGTAATCTCCAAGGAGGATGCCATCTCCTTTGCATTCACCGGCCCGATGCTGAGAGCGTGCGGAATACCGTATGACGTACGCAGGAACCATCCCTACCTGACCTATGACCAGATCGACTTCGATGTTCCTACAGAGACTACGGGTGATTGCTATGCCCGCTATCTCGTTCGCATGGAAGAGATGGAGCAAAGTATGCGCATCGTTGAGCAGGCTCTCCGGAAGATGCCGGAAGGTCCTACCAATGTCGACCACGCGGGAAGAATTATGCAGCCCAGCGAGATGGTGGACGCCGCCAAGGTCGGAAAAACGCGAGACATGAAGCTTGTGCAGCTCGAGCTATCCCCGAACCTTGAAGGCTCGGAGCGGCAACAACACCAACAGGTGAACGCCCTCGCGAAGAACGTCGTGCTCCCCGCCAAGGAAGATACGTACGGCAATATCGAGGGGTTGATGAACCACTTCATGCTCATCATGGAGGGTTGGGGAATTCGACCTCCCGTTGGCGAGGTCTATCAAGCGGTCGAGGGGGCCAATGGGGAGTTGGGCTTCTACATCGTCAGCGATGGGACGGACAAGCCCTACCGTGTCCGTGTGCGGCCGCCCTGCTTTGCCTTCACGGCGGCCATCCCAACGATGATCAAAGGCGGCATGGTGGCCGACGTTGTCCCCACTTTCGGATCCATCAACATGATCGCGGGAGAGCTGGACAGATAGGCGAATGGGCGAATGGGCGAATGGGCGAATGAGCGAATGGGCGAATGGGCGAATGGGCGAATGGGCGAATGAGCGAATGGGCGAATGGGCGAATGAGCGAATAGGCGAATGGGCGAATGGGCGAATGAGCGAATAGGCGAATGGGCGAATGAGCGAATAGGCGAATAGGCGAATGGGCGAATGGGCGAATGGGCGAATGGCAGTAGAGTTTACACCTGAAGCGATGACAAAATTCAAGAGTCTCGTAGGGCAATACGAGGAGACTCGCGCGGCGCTGCTGCCCGTGCTGCATCTGGCGCAGCGCGCGTTTGCGCAGATCACTCCGGAGGTGGAGGAGTATATCGCGGATCTCATGCAGTTGCCGCCAGTGAAGGTTCACGAGGTTTTCACCTTCTACACGCTCTATCGCAAGAAGCCGTCCGGGAAGCACGTCATCCGGCTCTGCAAGACGCTTTCGTGCCACCTACTGGGCGCAGAATCCATCCGGGAGCATCTCTGCAAAAAAATCGGCCTTCATAATGGCAGCGACACAACAGAAGACGGGAGATTTACCCTCGAATTGGTGGAGTGTATGGGCGCATGCGAACTTGCTCCAATGATGCAGATCGACGAGCGTTACTATGGTCCCCTCACCCCCGAAAAAGTGGACGCGATCATTGACGGACTGACGGATGAACCGGCGGCAGATGAAGTCAACTGAAGATGGTCGAGCGACCATCCGTTGAGAGACCAATGCCTGAGAAAATTCTGACAAAACATTTCGACGTTCCGGGGTTCCGGGAACTTGGCGTTTACCGGCAGCATGGCGGATATGCAGCCGTGGAGAAGGCGCTTGGAATGGAGCCGGCTGCCATTCAAGACGAGATCAAGCGCGCCAACCTTGTGGGTCTCGGCGGCGCGGGATTTCCGGCTGGAGTCAAGTGGGGGTTTGTTCCACAAAACACTCCCAAGCCGAAATACCTTGTTGTCAACGGAGATGAAGGGGAGCCGGCGACATTCAAGGATCGCTACCTGTTGGAATATGCGCCCCATCAGTTGATTGAGGGCATGATTATCTGTTCCTATGTGGTGGGGATCCACAAGGCATACGTTTACGTAAGGGGAGAGTATGTCAAGCAGATCAATATCCTCCGCCACGCCGTCGAAGAAGCAAAGGCAGAGAACCTCTTGGGCGAGAACATTCTGGGATCGGGATTCCACTTGGACGTTGTGGTTCACCAGGGGGCAGGCGCGTACATTTGCGGAGAGGAGACCGGGCTGATTGAATCCTTAGAGGGGAAAAAAGGATGGCCGAGGATCAAGCCCCCGTTTTTCCCCGCGGCGATTGGTCTATTTCAGTGCCCAACGGTGATCAACAATGTGGAGACACTCTCCCACGTCCCGCATATCGTCAACAACGGCGCCGAGTGGTTTGCTTCCCTGGGCACAGAGAAGAACGGCGGGACGCGTGTTTTTGCCGTCAGCGGTCACGTCCGCAAGCCGGGTATTTACGAACTGCCGATCGGGACCCCTTTGCGAGAGATCATTTACGAGCACGCCGGCGGAGTGCGGGACGACCGGCCCGTGAAGGCCGTGATCCCGGGCGGATCCTCTTCACCGGTGTTGACGGCGGATCAACTGGACACCAACATGGACTTCATCTCCCTGCGAAACGCCGGAACCATGGGCGGCTCAGGCGGCGTCGTGGTGATGGATGACACAACCTGCATGGTCGATATCTGCGCCAACATCTCCAACTTCTATGCCCATGAGTCCTGCGGACAATGCACCCCCTGCCGCGAGGGAACAAGTTGGGCGTCAAAAATCCTGAACCGTATTCTGGAGGGTGCGGGTCGCATGGAAGACATCGATGAAGCGATCCGTATCTGCCGCAACATGATGGGCAGAACCGTCTGCCTGCTTGCAGACGGGGCTGCTATGCCCATCCTAAGCTACCTGACGAAATTCAGGCGCGAATTTGAATACCACGTTGAGAACAGCGAGTGTGACGTGAAAAAAAGTCACTGATGGTCACCGGTGAATTCGCGCTCCGATTAAACAAACCATGCGCCACCATCGAACTTAAACTATGCCAACACTAACAATCGACGGACAGCAAGTCACCGTCCCTGAAAAAACGAACGTCATCGAAGCCGCCAAGACGCTGGGCATCGAGATACCCCATTACTGCTACCACCCAGGGCTGTCGGTGGCAGGCAACTGCCGCATGTGCATGGTGGAAATTGAGAAAGCTCCCAAACTGGCCATCGGTTGCTTCACTCCATGCACCGAAGGCATGGTCGTCTTCACCAACACGGAAAAGGTGAAACAAGCGCGCAAGGACGTCCTCGAGTTTCTGCTCTCCAACCATCCGCTCGATTGTCCCGTTTGCGACCAGGCGGGCGAGTGCTGGCTGCAGATTTATTACATGCAGCACGGCCAGTACGAGAGCCGAATGATGGAGAACAAGATCAAGAAATCGAAGAAAGCCACCTCTATCGGGCCGCATGTCAATCTCGATCAGGAGCGTTGTGTGCTGTGCGGTCGGTGTGTCCGGTTCTGCGATGAGATCACAAAGACTCACGAGTTGGGTATTTTCGGGCGGGGCAACCGGGAGGAACTCGATGTCTTTCCGGGAAAGCAACTGGACAACAGGTACTCAGGAAACGTCGTTGACATCTGTCCCGTCGGCGCGCTGACGGATCGCGATTTCCGCTTTCAGGTGCGCGTCTGGTATCTCGGCGTCCAGGATTCCGTCTGCCCCGGGTGCAGCCGAGGGTGCAACATACAGATTCACTACAACCGCAACCGGCCTCACCACGGGCACGGACGCCGGGTGGCGCGTTTGAAGCCGCGTTACAACTCCCACGTCAACCAGTTCTGGATGTGCGACGAAGGCCGCTACGGCTATAAATTCGTTGACGCGGGGGATAGGATTATCAGCCCAATGTTGCGGCGCGGCGCGGAGCTGCAGATGGCAACGTGGGGGGAAACGCTGGCGGCCTCCGCCGAAAGGATCCGCGCGGTCAACCCCTCGCAGATTGGCGTCATCGCCTGGCCGCAATTGACCAACGAAGAGCTGTATCTTGTTCGGAGGTTGTTCGTTGATGGTCTGGGTTGTAAGAACGTGAGCTTCTCCGTGCCATCGAAGAAAGACGGCGGCGGCGATGATTTTCTCATCACCGCCGACAAGAACCCCAATACTCGCGGGGCGGGAGAGATCGGCCTGCCGATCGCGGACTCGACCGGCGATATTCTGCAAGCAGCGTCCCGCGGGGAGTTCAAGCTCCTCCACATTTTCGGTCACGATCTGCTGAGTTCCGGGTTGGATCAACCGCTGGTGGAATCCGCTCTTGCCGCGACAGAGACGGTCATCTTCCAGGGCAGCAACTCTCATCTCACGGTTGACCGCGCAGATATCGTGCTCCCCTCGGCGACCTTTGCGGAAAAGTCGGGATCCTTCACGAACTTCGAGGGGCGCGTGCAAAGGATACACGAAGCCGTTCCCCCGCTTGGCGACGCGCTTCCCGACTGGCAGATACTGAACCGCATGGCGCGGGCACTCGAAATGGGTTGGGACTATCAGGGCACGGAACACATCTTCAAGGAGTTGGCAGAGAACGTGGCTGCCTTCAGTGGCCTGTCGTATTGCGTACTGGGGGACCAGGGGGAGTTGCTTGGTTACAAGCCAACCAATGAGGCGCATATTCCTACGGAACCCGTGACGACGGTGATTATCTGACACCGGCGCGACGCAACTTGAAAAACTGACTGTAGGTTGGTAAATATCGGTGGACACCCGATTGTAGGAGGCGTCTCCTGACGGCGATGATACCCATTGTAGGGTGGTCGCCGTCCGGAGACGCCTCTTACCCACCGAAACTGAAATCGGTCATCGAAAATGATTATTGACATCGCATGCGCAGTCTTCAATGTGTTGTTCACCGGTCTGTTTGTGCTTGGGCTGGCAGGGCTGCTGACGTGGGTCGAGCGCAAGCAGAGCGCCGTCATGCAGGATCGCATCGGCGCCAACCGCGCCGATCTGTTCGGATGGGATCCGAAGTTCCTGCGGCCCATCCGGCGGCTCGGTCTCTTCCACCCGATCGCCGATGGGCTGAAGATGATACTGAAGGAAGACCACGTTCCCCCGAACGCCAACAAGGCCCTCTTCAACCTGGCGCCCTTTGTGTCGATCTTCTTCGCGTTGATCGCGTTCGCGGCGATTCCGTTCTCGGACAGGTTCGTCGTTGGGGGACACGAGGCGGCCATACAAGTTGCGCCCATGAACGTCGGCGTCCTGTATATCTTCGCCGTGCTGTCCATGGGGATTTACGGCGTTTTCCTCGCAGGATATGCCTCGAAGAATAACTGGGCTTTCCTGGGTGGCATCCGGGCGTCGGCACTAATGCTGTCAGCGGAGATCGCCATTGGCGTCTCCATCATCGGCGTCATCATGACCTATGGCTCGCTCGAAATCGGGGAGATCGTGCGAGCGCAGCAGTCGAGTCCGGACGATCTGCTGTTGGGATTCCTCCCGAAGTGGGGAATTATCATGCAGCCGCTGGGGTTCATCATTTTCCTGGCCGCGGGCATTGCCGCCACCAAGCGGATCCCTTTTGACATGCCCGAAGGCGAGTCGGAAATCATCGGCTACTTTGTGGAGTACAGCGGCATGAAGTTCGGGATGTTCATGATGACCGACTTCGTGGAGACCATCGTAATCGCCGGCTTGACCGCGGCCCTGTTCCTTGGGGGGTGGCACATTCCGTACTTCTATCCCGAACAAGCAACGGCAGCCGTCGTTATTTTGCAGGCCTTGGTGTTCATTCTGAAAGTAGCCTTCATGTGTTGGTTCATGATTCTTGTGCGATGGACCCTGCCACGGTTCCGGTACGATCAGGCCATGCGGTTTGGCTGGATGGCGCTACTGCCCCTCGCGCTGGTGAATATTGTGCTGACCGGGATTATGAAGGTTCTGGTGAGTGGATAGTGAATTCTTCTCCTGAACACAACAAACGCGACTACGGCCTTTGGCAGAGAACCTACGTCCCCGAAGTCTTCGGCGGGTTGGCGATTACGGCGCGTCACTTTTTCGTTAACCTGAAGAATCACATCCGTCGGTTAATCGGTAGGAAAGACGCTGCGCCGGGAGCGGTGACGTTTCAGTACCCCGAACAACGGCGTCCGCTTGCCCCGCGGCTGCGAAGTCTTCACCGCCTGACAAAACGGGAAGACGGCTCGCCCCGGTGCGTTGCCTGCATGATGTGTGAAACAATCTGTCCCGCCCGGTGCATCTACATCGTCGCCACGGAACACCCCGATCCCAATATTGAGAAAATGCCGGAGCAATTCACCATCGACCTCGGTCGCTGCGTCTTCTGCGGATACTGCGTGGAAGCCTGTCCCGAAGATGCCATTCGCATGGACACCGGCATCCTCGAATTCGCCTCCTACACCCGCGAAAATATGATCTACACCATCGACCAACTGCTCTCGCACGAAACGGCAAAACCGGATGCTCAGGACACTCAATGACCCGAAGCGTGAACCCACAAACGTCTTGGACATCCCACCGCGTTTCTGGATTTACCGAAAGCGTCATTCGTGAGATGACGCGGCTGGCGAAGCAGCATAACGCTCTCAACCTCGCTCAGGGATTCCCCGACTGGGACCCGCCGGAGGTGATGATGCAGGCGGCCTGCGACGCCATCCGGGGTGGCGTCAATCAGTATTCCATCACCTGGGGCAGCCCAAACTTGCGTCAGGCCATCGCGGACAAGTATGGTTGGTATCAACGAATGGATGTTGACCCCGAGACGATGGTCACGGTCACTTGCGGCGCGACGGAAGGAATGATCTCATCGCTGATGGCCATCATCGATCCCGGCGATGAAGTCATTGTCTTCGAGCCGTTCTACGAAAACTACGGGCCGGACACCATTCTATCGGGAGCAACGCCGCGGCATGTAACCCTTCACGAACCCGATTGGCATATCGATGGGGGTGAGTTGTCCGCCGCTTTCAATGAGCACACAAAGGCCATCATCATCAACACTCCCAACAACCCTACCGGCAAGGTGTTTTCCAGAGATGAACTGATGCTCATCGGGGAACTGTGCCAGCAGTGGAACGCCCTCGCGGTGACCGATGAAATCTATGAGCACATCCTCTACGATGGTAGCGAGCACGTGAGCATCACAACGCTGCCCGGCATGGAAGATCGCACCATCACCGTCAACGCCGCCAGCAAAACCTTCAGCGCCACCGGTTGGCGCGTCGGCTGGGTGGTTGCCGCACCGTACCTCACCAACGCCATTCGCAAAGTCCACGACTTTCTCACCGTCGGCGCGCCCGCGCCGTTGCAGGAGGGGGTGGCCGCGGCGCTACAATTGCCCCTCCACTACTACACCAATCTGTCTGCCACCTATGAGAAGAAGCGGAATTATCTGATCGAGGGGCTGGAGAATTCGGGCTTCCGTTGCTGCACGCCCAGCGGGGCATATTACATCATGACCGACTTCAGCGACATTGATTCACGCACCGACGCTGAATTCGCAAGGTATCTCATCTCCGAGGTCGGCATTGCTGCAGTCCCCGGCAGCAGCTTCTACCACGACCCGGCAATGGGGCGAAAGAAGATCCGATTCCTGTACGCAAAGAAGGAGCGGACACTCCAGCAGGCGGTCGAGATGATCGGTCGGCTGAAGCCACACCGTCCCTGAGAGGCGCCCTGCGCGGTGCGATGGCCATGCGTCACTCGTCCCTCAATTCTCTTAGTGTCAGCCTCTTCGCCAGCGCGTCCATGCTCTCGATATCCCCCAATCCCTTGATGAAAAGCAGCCCATCCCGTCGTTGCCACCACACAATTACGACCGGCTTCCCCGCCTCCAGGTCTCTGAGCGACGCTTCCTTGTGGTCTCTGAGAATGACGGCGTTGGAGGTGAGGCGCATCGATTCCATCCGGTTGCCGGACTCAAACAGGATGTAACGTTTGTCGATATCGATGGAATCGAGCGTCCCGACCAGCATCTTCTCAAACCTGACTTTGGGAGTCTCGGTGTGCCTGGCGGCGTCGGGCGAATGCTGGGCTGAACGCGTCAGGTCGGCGCACACCAGGAAACGTTGCGGGGAGAGACCTAACATCTCCGCCATCTCGGGCAAAGGCATCCCCTGGGCGGATGGCAGGTCGGCGATGGTATCGGCGTAGACGCGATCTTTCTGTTTGCTGGAGGGCACGATGACGACAGCATCGCCTATCGCCATTTCCTTCAGTGACGAAGGTTTCGAGTCCCTGAAGTACCTCGTTCGTTCCGTGACACGAACGGTCAACGGCAACCCAACGCCGAGGGGGAGGGGAGCGATATCGACGAACTTCTGACCGACATCAACTTTGCTGATTCGCCCCGTCATCCCGACGTATCGATTCGCGAAGAGCCAGAGATACGAGCGCGCATCCCCGATCTCCCCAAGGTTCCAGCGATTGCTGCCCCTGTCAAGGTTCATTGCAACCATGACGGGAACGCCGGGTCGCCAGAGCGACATCGGCAACGGCTGCAGATTGTAGGCGGAACGAGTGTCAGCGGTCCAGCGAACCAAACCCTCCCCGAGGTCGGGGATACGCAGTCGTAGCAGCTTCCTGGCGGGATTGACCGCCACGATCATCGCCTCAGCGCCGCTCCGCAAGGCCAGTTGCACAGACTCCTGATCCGTCGCCCGGTCGAGGGTAGCCCGATCCGCCATCCTGTCGATGAGCAAAACTTCTCCGTTGCGATACACCCATAATGCCACCTCATCCCCGACCCCAAACGCTGTCAGATCAACCTCCTGCCCGGACTTCATCATGCGCGTATCTGGGGCCGCTATTGCCGTCAGGGACGTGCCATTCGAAGCCTT
>Ga0100401_1001085_pt1 | contig 22382 bp, 25 predicted proteins | sample CryGeymeta201525_FD_80421 | JGI IMG/M metagenome (GOLD analysis project Ga0100401, IMG submission 80421) | Groundwater microbial communities from Crystal Geyser aquifers in Utah, USA - Crystal Geyser metaG 2015-25 | ecosystem: Environmental > Aquatic > Deep subsurface > Groundwater | place: USA... | reverse complement strand
TCACAATGAAGGTGAGCCCCGAGTCCACCGGCATCTCGGCAAAAAAGGTGCGCAGGGCCTCAAGACCTCCGGCAGAAGCACCCACGCCTACCATGTGGGGCAACACCGCTTTGGGCGTTTCGGACGTATCGATGGCTTCAGCTGGCTGGGTGGATTCGGTGGCCTCAGCGGGTTCGGAGTGGTCCGATGGATCGCCCGGATCGGATCGATCAGATGACGGGTGATTGGACATTGCTGCGGTTTAATGTTATTAGAGATCAACTCCTGCGGCGGGAATGAGTTGAGTCTGAAGGGGATTATGACCCTAGTCAATTCTGGTTCATGCAGCGAGTGCTGAGCGCTCCGCTTATTGGCGATTTTTACTGCGGGTTTCAGCCATGTCCCGACCATCAGGATCAGGTCATACTTTTTGTCGTAGCCGCCTGCACGACTGCGGCACCATCCCTGGCCACGTCCACCTCCCGGCCAATCATCCGGAGCGACTACAGCGTGAGCTTCTCGTCGCCGCCCGATGAAGCTGACATCGCCGAGACACAGCCCTTCGACACGCTCAACAAACTTCCCCCTAGGCGTAGAGCGATATCCCAGATCCGCCTTTGGACGATAGACGTAATGGTTCACGTGCTCACGCTCCACACCACACCTCGGCGACTCAACATGAGCGGCGACGAAAGCCCCCGTCTCGCGGATGATCGTGCGTGGCTTCATCGCTTTCCGCCAGCAGCGACTCGGGAACCTTGACGGTGCGGCGCAGTCCGCTCGTCATCAGCGAGGGTGAACGCCATGAGGACGAAGCCTCGATCCAGAACTGCGGGGAGAAACGGGACTGCTGCAACTCCGCATGGTGTCGGCACCAGTCCATTCGGTCCGACCTGAACGCCGCTGACCTCTCACCCGGGTTCAGACCCAGCGTCCGGCTAATCGCCTCAACGAGCATCCGCTTGTCGCGCCCGCCACCGAGGAGACGCTCAATCTTACGCTTCGAAGTCAGCCACTGCTTGGGTGCCATGGCACGGGCAAGGTCGTCGAAAGTCCAACCTCGCTCGTCGAGGTGGCGTTGGATCAGGGCCGTGAAGGCTTTTGGATCCGGCAGGCGGTGAGCAGAAGATCGAGCGAAAGTGCTCCACAAGGTGACTAACGAGCCGCAGCTCATCAGCTGTTAGCAGGGAGCCCGAAAGCTCGGTGGTGTCTTCAATCTTCATCTTGAAAGGAGGCGCAGAGGATGATTGAATGGCTGCTCTACTGTAATCCGTGATTTTTCATTTCTGAATGTGGGTTCAGTCGAGTTGCGCGCGGCGCTCCTGAAGGGTGAGTTTTTGCCAACCCCTACTGAGGCGCGAGTGACGAGGATTGCCACCTTGGGGGCAGGAGCAATCGGCCAAATGGTCACGCAGACGACAGCTGCGTTCCACGAGCTTTTCTGGGCTCCAATCGGGACTGATCCAGCCGGTGGCGTGGCGAGCATGATCGGCCTTACGAGCGGCGTCAATATTTCCCGTCCCCTTGCGGGGACCAAGCAATACGCTCAGATCACCTTTCCCGATTCACCGTCGGAACGAACAAAGTGGTCCGCCAGCAGACTCGTCTCACCGGCCCAACGAGAGGCCGGGCCACCCTTGGCCGCTCTGTAGTCGAGGCAGGCCACATTTGATGCCTCAGGCGCGACAGCGAGCTCCGGAGGCTTCAGGTAGTGGTCGAGAATAAGCGGTGGCGCGTCCGGCGGATAAGGGCACAGCCCCTCCAAATCGGTCATTGCCTCATCCGGCGATGATGGCAAGCCGCCACGACAAAATGCGCCACCCCCCTTCAAAGCGAATGCGCTAGACCCGTGTATTTCCGACTCGTGACCATATAGGCACCGTGAAATAATAACGAGCGCTGAACGCGAAAGAATACAAGCAGCTGGCCGATCAGCGAGGCTACGGGAAACGACTTCCCGGGGCGCTCTACATCCTGCGATCCGTAGTTGTTCGGGAGATTCTGTCTGACATCGCGTCTCACAGAAAAGGGGCCAAGCAAAAAGTATCCGATATCGCACGGCTTTATGGAAAGCTCGCCTTCGAAAGCTCTCTTTCACCATTCGAGGAAAGCGGTCTACTTTCGCCCGAACACAAAAAAAGGCGGCCCCAAACAGGCCGCCATTCTAAAGAATATCACCAGTCGAGGCTTACTTCACACCCTTCTTCGACAGACGTGTGCCCTTGGTCGCACCCTGACGAGCTTTGAACTTGGGATTCGACTTGCAGATCACGTAGGTCGTGCCTTTGCGGGAGACCACTTGGCAATCGGTGTGGCGGCGCTTGGCGGAGGCGAGTGAGGAAAGAACTTTCATGACAAAAATGGGTAAATCCCGTGCGGGGCCGGGGAACCTACGGATTCAGCCCGCCTTGTAAAGCCGATTCTCCCTAAAATATCGACCAATTCACCGTTTTCGAGGCCTCTTTAAGATCGACGAAAACCATCACGCCTCATCCCCCACTGCCAAGAATCATCCATTCGCCGATGAATAATCGTGTTCAATGGAGCACTCTGTGGTCACCTCAACCCAGCAACGCCCGATGAGCGAAAACTTCTACCAGAAAACCACGTCCGAGCCCGTATCGACCTTCGATATCTCGCTGCGTCCGCCCGCATTTTCCGAATTCATCGGTCAGGAGAAGGTGAAAGAGCGGCTTCTCCTGATGGTCGAAGCCGCGCGCAACCGAGGCGACGTGCTCGACCACGTGCTCCTCTCAGGCCCTCCCGGTCTGGGGAAAACCACGCTTGCCAACATCATTGCGCGCGCCACCGGTTCCCAGCTTCACACCACTTCCGGGCCACAGATTGAAAAAGCAGGCGACCTCGCGGGCGTTCTCACCAATTTGCAAAAGGGCGACGTCCTTTTCATCGACGAGATCCACCGCCTCCACCCGGCCATCGAGGAGTATCTCTACCCGGCCATGGAGGACTTCCGCCTCGATATCATCATCGACTCCGGACCCTCGGCTCGCTCGATCCAGCTCAATCTCCCGCGCTTCACCCTCGTTGGTGCCACGACCCGCTCCGGCATGCTGACCGCCCCCTTGCGATCGCGCTTCGGACTCGTTAACCGGCTCGACTACTACACCAAGGAAGAGCTGGCCCAGATCATCGAGCGATCCGCCGGACTTCTCGATATCCCCATCCAACCCGATGGTGCCCTCGAAATCGCCTCCCGCTCACGCGGCACCCCGCGTGTCGCCAACGCCCTGCTTCGCTGGGTGCGCGACTACGCCCAAGTCCGGGCCGACGGCACCATTAGCGGTCCCATCGCCGACAAGGCACTGGTGATGATCGAGATCGACTCCGACGGCCTTGATGAAATGGACAAGCGCTTGCTTGAAGCTGTCATTTATAAGTTCCAAGGAGGGCCCGTGGGCATGGGATCGGTCGCCGTCGCCGTCGGTGAGGACGCCTCGACCCTCGAAGAAGTCCACGAACCTTTCCTGATCCTCCAAGGCTTTCTCCAACGCACCCCCCGTGGCCGCATCGCCCTTCCCGCCGCCTACAGCAAGATCGGAGCCTCACCGCCGACAGGTAGCCAGCCGAACCTGCTCTAAGGAGTGGCCCCCAAGCCCTTTTCGAACTACACTTCGCCCACATGGATCCCGTCGTCACCAGCACCGTCGATCGTTGCCGCAAACTCGGCATGCGGCGCACCAAGGCCCTTGAGCAACTTCTTGCCACCCTCCTCGAATCCGAACGCCCCATGACCCTCGGCGAACTCGCAGGCTCCACACGTCTTACCGAGCAGTGCGACAAGGCCACCGTCTTCCGCCTTCTCCAGCGCCTCGCGGAAAAAGGCATCGTCCGCCGTCTCGGCCTTCACGAGCGCGCCGCCTACTTCACGCTTCTTACTCCAGGTCGGCACCAGGATTACCTCATCTGCACTGAGTGTGGACTGATCGAAGCCATCAAAGCACCCTGCCCCGTCCACGAACTTGAGAACGAGATCCGTGAGAAAACTGGCTTCAAAAATCTCTATCACGAACTCGAATTCTTCGGTACCTGCCCGGCCTGCGCCTGAGCTCTCCTTGTTAATTCCATGAACCGTCTTGTCCGCATCGCCCTCACCCTCTTTGCCTCCTCGACCATCCTGATGTTCCTCATCAGGCAGCGACTCAAACAAGCCGAAGGTCTCGCCGAAGAAGCTCTGAAAAACGAAACTCAGATGGCCTTCATCGGCGTGATCATCGCTGGTGCCCTCGCAGCGGGTGGCTTCGTTCTGATCATCATCGCCCTCGCCCGCACCCGGAAAAACAAGCTGCCATGAGATGAGTGAAGATCTCACGATCAGCTTTCTCCACTTCATGGAGATCGAACGCAGCGCCTCGCCGCGAACGATCGACACCTACCGCGCTGCCCTCGATGGTTACCGGACATCCCGCGAGCCCGACTTCCCCGGCTGGCGTAATCTAACAGCTGACGACTTCCGCGCCTGGCTTTTCCAGATGATGAAAGCGGGGCTCGCCCGTTCGACCATCAGGCTGCGCTTTGCCGCCATGCGGTCCTTCTACAAATTCCTCGTCCATCGTCGGGGTTTGGCGAAGAGCCCGGTCGCCGAAGTTCAACTTCCCAAACCCGAGAAGAAGCTACCTGTCGTGCTGAGCATTGCGCAGATCGACGAGCTACTTTCGATCCCTCTAACAGTCGAAGTTGCCAAAAACAGCCCGCCTTGGCTATCGTTGCGCGATACCGCGATTCTTGAGCTCTTCTACTCCTGCGGACTGCGGATTTCCGAGCTTCGGTCACTCGAAGTGAAAGACATCGATTTCCTCTCCGAGAACCTCCGAGTCATCGGCAAAGGCTCCAAGGAACGCATGATCCCCATCGGCCAACCGGCAATCGTCGCCATCCAGCGCTATCAGCGTGAAGCGGCTGTCACGAACGGCCCATTATTCATCAGCAAACGCCGCACGCGCATCACCCAGCAGGCGATCGATCAGTTATTAAAAAAGTATCTTAAACTTTCGTCGATTCCCTTCGGAATTTCGCCCCATAAGCTTCGTCATTCCTTCGCCACCCACATGCTTGATGCTGGGGCGGATCTTCGCTCGGTTCAAAGCTTGTTAGGTCATTCCTCCCTGTCCACCACGCAGATTTACACGCACGTCACCAAGGAGCGTTTGCGCTCGGCCTACGACGAGGCCCACCCACGCGCGAAGTAGAGGAGTTACCAATACAAAAAAAGGGCGGCCGCCCTTTCGGACGACCGCCTTTAAGATAAGTAGAGTTCGGTAACTGCCTTAGAAGGAGACACCAAGCTTCACACCAGCGATCCAGAAATCCTGACCATCATCAAAAGGGTTTGGTCCGGTAGCCAGCTTGCCGTCACCATCGGTGTACTTCATGTATGGAGTAAGGGTAACGCCATCGCGGAACTCCCAAGGGAGTTGGGCGGAGACGTAGAAACCCTGATAGCCATCAGCAGTTCTACCGGCAGGACCGGTGCCCTTGCCCTGAAGGCCGTGGCCATCAGCATAGCCGAAACCAGCCGCGAGATCAAGGCCGAGGCATTCGCTGAACTCGAAGGATTTGGTCACCGAGGTATCAACGTAGAGACCGTCGTAGAGATCGAAATCCCAGAAAGCGGTCGTTCCGAGACCGACGCCCCAAAAGAGATCGACACCTGCGGAGAGGTAGATTTCCTGAGTATCAGTCGCCGAGAAGTCAGGGAAAGCATAGTAGATGTAACCCAACTCAAGGGAGACTGGCCCCAAGTCGGTGCCGACTCCGGCGTAGAGGTCGAGCTCGCTGTTGGCAGCGGGGGCGACAGCGCCATTGCGGTTATCCCATCCGCCATACCATGCACCTGCACTGAGGCTCACTGGTCCTGCTTCATAGGCGAGATCGACACCTGCCTCAAATAGGGAATCACCGACATCAAAGAAGCGGAATTCATACATATTGGAGTAGCCCACGTGGACTTCACCTTCTAGTTCTGCCGAAGCGTAGCCAGCCACGAGGGTGGAGGCAGCGGCCAAGGCGCCAACGGTTTTGCTGTAGTTGCGCATTTTGTATTTGTGTTTCGGTTGCTGCTAGACCCCCCGAGTTCTGGATAAACAGACTACGGGAGAGACTTCGAACGTCCAAAATCCTCAGGCAAGTGCTTTAAGGACAGGAACTTTCTGGCGGTTTGTTAAGACACCTGAAAGATTCTGTCCAGCAAAAACTCAGGATCTGGATCGCTGGGCGGGTTACCTAGGCCTGCCCTCGACACAAAGCAAGAGCAATCGATTCATTCTTCTCCAGAATCTGAATTGAGGACTCGCCCGTAAATTGGGTTCATCCCCAGAGGCCCCGTACTATCCTCACCCCAAGAGCTTTTTGTGCCCCGATCTTTAGTTCGAGAGGAAGCACTCCCTCAACGGCTAGCTATCTCACTCACATTAGGACAATTAGAAGAAGGCTCAGATTTTTCACCCAACCCTGAAACGAGGTTGGCACGGCTGTTGCTTAACCGCTCTCGATTCAACAACAACCACCGCCAACACCATGCGAATGCTTAAAAAACTGATGTTCCTCGCTCCTCTCCTACTGACGGCTACCGCCTTCGGTCAGGATGAACCGCCAGCAGAGGGTAGTTACGAAGCCTTTATGGCGAGCGGAGCAGATGCAGCGATGTTCACCGTGAACAATCTCTGGATTCTGATCTCCGCCGCTTTGGTGTTCATCATGCACCTCGGCTTTTCGACGGTTGAGTCTGGACTCTGCCAGAAAAAGAACACCGTTAATATTCTTTTCAAGAACGTCTTCATCGTCTGTATCGGAGCCCTCGGTTATATGGCTTACGGTTTCAATGCCATGTATCCTGGCGATGCAACCGCTGGCGACTGGAACGGCTTCTTCGCCATGGGGGGCCCACTGATGAACGGTTTCGCTGACGAAGCAACCCGCACGGCCAACACCACCGCAGAATATGGAAATTACACCGTTTGGTCGGACTTCATCTTCCAAGCAATGTTTGCAGCCACAGCCGCGACCATCGTCTCAGGTGCAGTTGCAGAACGCGTGAAGCTTTCCACATTCATGATTTATGCAACACTCCTCGTGACCTTCATCTACCCAATCACCGGCTCATGGGAGTGGGGTGTTGGTGGATGGCTCAACACCGTCGGTGGCGAAAAGTTCGGCGGCGAGTTCGTCGACTTCGCAGGCTCCTCACTAGTGCATGCCTTCGGTGGCTTCGCAGCACTCGCTGCGGTGCTCGTTCTTGGCCCACGCCGCGGAAAATACACAAGCGAAGGCACCAAACCAATCCTTCCCCACAGCCTCCCGCTCGCCGCGATTGGTGTTTTCCTCCTCTTCCTTGGCTGGTTCGGATTCAACGGAGGTTCGGTGCTCAGCGCGGACCCGGAGAGGGTGTCGCGCGTGTTCGTAACCACCGCCATGGCTGGATTCGGTGGCGGCCTCGCTGCCATCTTTACCTCTTGGATCGTCCTCAAGAAGCCTGATCTCTCGATGGGCCTCAACGGTATGCTCGCCGGACTGGTCGGTATTACCGCTGGTGCTGGCGCGATCAGCCCATGGGCGTCGGTGCTCGTCGGAGCTATCGCAGGAGCACTGGTCGTGGTATCCGTCCTCTTCTTCGACAAGATCAAGGTCGACGATCCCGTCGGTGCCATCTCGGTCCACGGCATCTGTGGTATGTGGGGAACGATCGCTGTCGGCATCTTTGGACAAGATGGACTCAACGGCGGCGAGATCAGCCTGACGACTCAGATCATCGGAACGCTCTCGATCTCCGCTTTCGCCTTCGTATCCTCTTTCGCCCTGTTTTTCATCCTGAAGATGGTCATGGGTGTCCGGGTCGACGAGCAGGAAGAGTCCGAAGGACTGGATGTTGCCGAACACGGTTCGCCAGCCTACACGGACTGATCCTCAGACACGCTTAGCTCTTAGCTATCACAGCAGGCGGCCCGGAAACGGGCCGCCTGTTTTGCGTTGGCATGTTACGCTCCGGCCCGCTAAGCCCCTCCCGTGAACCGTCGCGTTCGGATTCTTCTCGCCCTCCTAACCCTCTGCGTCGGCTTCGTTGCCTGGCAGTGGCTCAAGCCGTATGAATGGAACCCTGACCCGGAAGCACGCGCGAAAGTCGGCTTCAGCCGGATCAGAAGCGACGAGAGTTTCTTCTGGCTCGATGTTTACTTGAAGATCACCGACCCGCGTGGACACGATCTCGAAAAGCCTGTGCGACTGGTCCTCGCCAATGGCCTTGAGCTCGAACCCGCTGACACCACACTGGAAGGTTCCGCTCTCGACAGGATCGAGGCGATCTCCTTCCGTTTCTGGCTCGACTCCAAAGACGTGATTGGACCTCTCAACTTGAAGCTCAACGACGGCACTCTGCTCATCCGGGAAAAGGCAACAATTCCTGATCTCGGACCGAAGGAAATCAAGTTTCACCAATCGACCAACTGGTGATGAAGATCCTCCTCGTTGACAACTCTAACACCCGCACGAAGTTCACTTTGGCGGATGACGATCAAGCGCTTTGCGACACCTTCTGGATTCCGACCAACGAGATCACCCGTGGCACCCTAACGGAAAGGCTCGCGGGCATCGGTTTCGAGGCCGCTCTGATCTGCTCGGTCGTCCCGGAAAAGAGAGCCATTCTTGAAGAATATCTCGGCTCGCTCGTTCCCATCCATCGTCTCACCCACGAAAGCCCCTTGGGCTTGGAGATCGATTACCCCAATCCAGCATCGATCGGTGCCGACCGACTCGCCAACGCCGTCGGTGTCGTCGCCCGTCACGGCAGCCCCGCCGTCGTCATTGATTTCGGCACGGCCGTCACCTTCGATGTGGTTTCTGCTGCCCCGGCCTACTGCGGCGGCGTCATCGCTCCCGGTCTCGGAGCCATGACCGAGTACCTAGGCCGCCGCACCGCGCTACTGCCAACCTTTGAAATGGCGGAACCGCCTGCTGCTATCGGAAAATCCACGGCGGGCGCCATGCAATCAGGTGCCGTGATCGGCTACCGAGGTCTCGTGAAGGAAATTCTCGCGGAAATCCGTCGAGAACTGAATCAAAAGATTCATGCCGTCGCGACCGGTGGCGATGCCGCGCTCATTTCCCGGGGCGTTCCGGAAATCGAAACAGTCGACCCCGATCTTACCCTCCACGGACTCAGGATCGTCGCCGAAAGGGTCTTTCTGTGACACCCCTCGTAAATCTGCGTGTCATTTCCGGATCGTTTATCTAGCCTCCAGGAAATGTCGGAAACACCACTGGCCATTGGCGTCGATATCGGAGGAACCACCATTAAAATTGGCGTCGTTTATCGCAGCAACGTTATCGACCAAACCGCCCCAATTTCCACCCGGGAGTTCGACGGCCCTGATGCCTTGATTGACGCTGTCCTGGACATCATCGAAGAACTTCGTGGCCGCCACCGCGGAATTGCAGGCGTCGGAGTCGGAGTCCCGGGATTCGTGAACTTCGAACAAGGCATCGTCCACAAGCTAACCAACGTGGACGGCTGGGAAAACTATCGACTCAAGGCCGTCTTAACAGAAAAGCTCAAGCTTCCCGTCGTCGTGGATAACGATGCCAACTGCATGACTTACGCCGAGTGGAAACGGGGCTCGGGCCGTGGACTCGACCATCTCGTGGCGATCACGCTTGGTACCGGCGTCGGTGGTGGTGTCGTCGCCAATGGAGCGATGGTCCGCGGAGCGCGCTTTGCCGCCGGAGAAGTCGGTCAAATGTCCATCGACTGGCAAGGGCGCACAGGAGTCTACAATAACTCCGGTGCCTTGGAAGAATACATCGGTAACAATGAAATCGCCGAATTTGCCCGGCAGGCCTACAAAGATGTGGGTAAAGAGGTATCGCTCGAAGATTGCACCCCCGCCCAGCTTTCCATCGCCGCCCACCAGGGAGATGAAGTCGCCATCAAACTCTGGGATCTTATCGGTGCCAAACTCGGAAGCGCCGTAATGAACTGCTGCTGGCTCCTCAATCCCCAGGCCGTGATCATCGGGGGTGGCGTCGGCAAAGCAGGCGACCTCCTCTTTAGCCCCCTCACCGCGCACCTTTACTCCCAGCTTTCCGGACCATTCAAGGAGCACCTGATGATCCTCCCCGCCCGCTTCGGCACCGAAGCCGGCATGATCGGCGCAGCCGCCCAAAGCCTTGAGGCGGCCGGTATCGCGATCCTTCCCTAAGGGACTCAATCCGGGATAATTACGATTCCATTTCGTCTCCGGCCCCGCTACCTCAGCGCCTGTGACCTACGATTTCGACGTCCCCATCGCCCGCCGAGGAACCGGCTGCATCAAGTTTGACCGCCGGCCCGAGCTCGATCCTTTCTGGGTCGCGGATATGGACTTTGCCTCAGCTCCCGAGATCCTTGCAGCCCTGCACCGCCGCATTGACCACGCCATTTTCGGCTACGCGCAGCCCCACGAAGGCCTCAATGAAGCCGTCGCCACCTATCTCAAGGAGCGCCAGGCATCGACGATCCCAAACGAGCAAATCGTCCACCTCGGAGGGCTCGTCCCCGCCCTTTCGCTCGCCGCGCGCGCCTTCTGCGCTGCGGGAGAAAGCGTCATGACCTGCACCCCGGTCTACCCACCTTTCCTTGGCGTCCATCGCGATGCCAATGCCGAGTTGATCACGGTGGATCATCAGTACATCGATGGGCAATGGGCCTTCGACTGGGACGGCCTCGAAGCCGCGGTCACCCCCACGACGAGAGTCTTCCTGTTGTGCAATCCTCAAAACCCGCTCGGCCGGGTTTTCAGCGAAAGCGAAGTCCTGCGGCTCGCCGAATTTTGCGAGCGACACGATCTCATCCTCGTGTCCGATGAAATCCACTGTGACCTCATCCATGACGAGGCCGCCACGCCCCACTTCAGCGCCCTGCGTTTGCCGGCAAACCTTCGCCAGCGAATCATCACTCTTCTTTCGCCCAGCAAAACCTGGAACATCGCGGGCCTCGGCTACGCCTTTGCCGTCATTCCCGACGATTCGGTCCGCCGGCGGTTCTGTGCCGCCCGAGGTCACACACTCACCGAAATCAATGCGCTCAGCTACGATGCTGCCGAGGCCGCCTATCGCCATGGTGAGACATGGAGGCTTCAACTCATCGCTTACCTTCGCCAAAATCGCGACACCCTGCTGAGCTTTCTCTCCGAGCGCGTGCCGCAACTCAAGGCCATTGCCGGCGAGGCTACTTACCTGGCCTGGATCGACGCCCGTGCGACCGGCATCGAGAATCCCGCAGCCCACCTGGAAAAAGAGGCGGGCTTGTTCGTCTCGGACGGTGCCTATTTCGGCTGGCCCGGCTGGTTCCGCTTCAATTTTGCCTGCCCACGCGACCGCATGCTCGAGGGCCTCGAAAAAGTCGCCAAAGCCTTGCCGTAAGACCGCTGCCGCTCCAGCACTTCAAACTTCTCAGCCGCAGGATCACTCTTCAAACTCCAGCCAATGCCGCGCATCGTCCTCATCCTTCTTCTCGCCCTGACCACCTTGAGCCAGGCCGAGCACGTCATCCTCACCGGTGGCCCTGCACTTCGGGAATGGGAAGACCTCCGTGTCGAGCGTGATCGCCACGACCGCTGGTGGGCGAATTTCATCCGAGCCTCGACCCTCCGCATGGTCGAGATCCGCAAGGCCTACGGCTCCGACGCCCGCATCGTCTGGATGGTCCATCGGGATGGCTACCGCACACGCTCACGTGAAGATCGCCAACCTTACACCACTTGGATTTCCGACTTGGCCAAAAAGAGAAACGTCACGCTGATCTGGTTCGATAGCTCCGGCGAGCTCATTCAGAAAATCAACAACCGCCCACGCGGCTCGGTCCAGACATTCGATTTCTTCGGCCACTCGAACAAGTACTGCTTCATGTTCGATTACAGCAACGACATCATCGGTGCCTCCACGGTCTGGCTTCACGAAAATGATCTCTCCAAGATCAAGGGTTCTGTCTTTTCCAAAAACGCTTACTGCAAGAGCTGGGGCTGCCACACCGGAGAAAGCATGAGTGAGGTCTGGAAACGCAAAATAGGCGTAGCTCTTGAGGGAGCCAAGGGCCCTACTGATTACACGGTCGTCGGACATGGAAAGATGCCCATCGTCAAAGGAAGCTGGGCACGCTAACAAATTCACACCTTCACTGTTTTACCCAATTACCAAATGCAATTCGCCGAACTTAAAGCGCTTCACCAACTCCCCTTCTTCGAACTCCTCAAGCAGGCTCGCGAAGTCCATGAACAAAACTGGCCAAAGGCCGACGTCCAACTCTGTACCCTGCTCTCGATCAAGACCGGTGGCTGCTCTGAGGACTGCTCCTACTGTGCCCAATCCGCACGCCACAGCTCGGGCGTCGAAGCGGAACGACTGATGGAAAAAGAAGCCATTATGGAACGAGCCCGCGCCGCCCACGACACCGGCTCGACCCGCTTCTGCATGGGTGCCGCATGGCGCGGTGTCCGTGGTGGCACCGAGCGCTTCGAGCAAGTCATCGAGATCATCGAAGACGTCTCCAAGCTCGGCATGGAAGTCTGTGTCACCCTCGGCGAAATCGGGCCAGAGGAAGCCAAGCGCCTCAAGGAAGCCGGCGTCACCGCCTACAATCACAACCTCGACACCTCGCCCGAGCACTACCCGAACATCGTCACCACCCACACCTACGACGACCGCCTCCGCACCATCCGCAACGTGCAGGATGCCGGCATGTCGGTCTGCTGCGGCGGCATTCTCGGCCTCGGCGAAACCAATGACGATCGTCTGAAAATGATCGAGATCATTTCCGAGTTCAATCCCCAGCCCGAAAGTGTGCCGATCAACTCACTCATGCCGATGCCAGGCACACCGCTTGAGGGCACCGACCCTGTCGACGTCTTCGACCTCGTCCGCATGATCGCCATCGCGCGCATCGCCTTGCCAAAAGCCAAGGTCCGCCTCTCGGCCGGCCGCACCCGCATGTCCGATGAAACGCAGGCACTCTGCTTCTTCGCTGGAGCCAACTCGATTTTCTACGGAGAAAAACTCCTCACCGCCAGTAACCCTGCTGTCGAAAAAGACCGCGCACTCCTCGAAAAACTCGGCCTAACAACCCTTGCTCCCAACCGGAACCTGGAAGCACCAAGCGCGACCGACGACCGGCCACTCAGCCCAGCCTGCAGTAGCTGAAGCATCTATTGCCAACCCCACTACGCCCATCAGAGCATTCCTCCAACTTCTGATCCTCTCATGGGCGGCCCTCAGCCTCCCGGCATGGGCGGTATTGGATAACTCCCAATGGATGAATCTCGGTGGAGATCCGGGCTTCAACGGAAACGTTCGCACCATGGTCCTCGATGAGGACGGAAACCTCTACTGCGCCGGTGACTTTACTTCCGTCGATGGCATCGACCGCCAATGGGAGCGCGGCTTCATCGACGAACCCATCGACCTAACAACCCAGCCCACCTGCTTCGGCCGGGTATGAGTCGAACTGCCTTTCACCGCGACTCCATAGTCAAGGGCTATGAATTCTGAGAAGTCATGGATCGACGCCACCCTTGAAGAATGGCTATCACCTGCTCGACCGCCCCGCTCCCGTGCAAGGCTTCGACCAGCACCTGGTGAAGGGCATCGATGTCTCCTCGACCTTCAGCACGGGAACCAGCTCCAAGGCCGATCCTTTTTGGAATTCTCCAACGGCAGGATCATCACCCAAGGCGACCAACTCGGAGGGTCCAAGGAAGACTAGCAGCAGGCAGGACACCGCCAAAAAAAAGCGGCTCACAGGATACCCGTGAGCCGCGCTGATTGTTACGTCGTCTGAGACAGCAACAAGGTGGTCACTTACAGGGCCATGTCCTTGAGCTTCTTGAGAGGGCGCACCTTGACGACGGTCGTCGCAGGCTTTGCCTTGAAGGTCACTTCTTCCTTGGTGAAAGGATTGATGCCCTTGCGAGCCTTAACGGCTGGCTTGCGAACGGTCGTGATCTTGAGAAGGCCTGGAAGAACGAATTCACCACAGGCATTCTTCTTCACGTGACCTTCGATGACTCCGGTGAGGCTCTCGAGGACAGCCGCCACTTGCTTGCGGCTGAGTTCGGATTCCGATGCGATTTGGTCAAGGATCTGGGTCTTTGAGAAACGGTCTTTAATTGCAGCTTGTTTTTTAGCCATGCCGGGAATTCCTTGAAAGGCGCACGAATGTCAAGAAACCTGATCAAAAACTCGAAATTTCTTTTTCACGAACATTGAGTTGGAAACAGACGAGCCATTCACCCATCGTCTCCTCCCGCTTACGCCACAAACCCACCTAGCGATTCCGAAACATGAAATATCAAACCGCCCTGCTGGCGACCCTCGCCATTGGATTCACCAACTGCAGCAAACGGGAACCCACCACCGCCAGCGCATCAAGCTCGTCGCCCGGCACCGAGATCTACGGCAAGATGCCCGACGGACGTGAAGTCAAAATCTTCACCCTCACGAACAAGAACGGCATGATCGCCAAGGTGACCGAATATGGCGCCATCCTCGTCAGCCTCGAAGTGCCCGACAAGGACGGCAAAGTCGCCGACCTCACCCACGGCTACGACACCCTTGAAGGCTGGCTCACCAACACCTCCTACTTCGGCTCCACGGTCGGTCGCTACGGAAACCGGATCGCTCACGGCAAGTTCACCCTCGATGGCCAGGAATACACCCTCGCCACGAACAACGACCCCGGCGGCAGCCCATGTCACCTTCACGGAGGCGAAGTCGGTTTCGACAAAGTCCTTTGGTCAGGAGAAGCCACCGAGAACCCTGACTCATCCAGCGTGACCCTCACCTACGTCTCCAAAGACGGCGAAGAAGGCTACCCCGGAACCCTGACCGCCAACGTCACCTACACCCTCAACAATCAGAACGAATTGATCTGGGAAGCCAGCGCCACCGCTGAAGGCAAAGCGACCCCCGTGAACATCGTCCACCACAGCTACTGGAACCTTAGTAATGATCGGATGTCCCTGATCAATGACCACGAACTCACCATCAACGCCGACAGCTATCTCCCCACCGACATCGGCCTGATCCCGACCGGTGAACTCGCGCCCGTCGCAGGCACCCCATTCGATTTCACCAAAGCCACCGCCATCGGCGCGCGGGTCGAAACCGAAAATGAAGCCCTCAAGTGCGGCGGCGGCTACGACCACTGCTGGGTCCTGCGTGAACTCCCGAAAGGAGAAACCGTCCAGTCCGCCGCCATCCTTCACGACCCGAAGAGCGGCCGCACCATGGAAATCATCACCGATCAACCCGGCATCCAGTTCTACGGTGGCAACTTCCTCGACGGCAGCGTCGCCGGTAAAGGCGGCCAGAAATACCCCTTCCGCTCCGCGCTGTGCCTTGAAACTCAAGTCTTCCCGGACTCCCCGAATCAGCCGAATTTCCCCAACTCCATCCTCAAGCCCGGCGAAACTTACAACCACGCCATGATCCACAAGTTCTCCTGGTAAAAGAGCCGAGCACCCGATTTCCAAAGGGCCGCACCTTCCCCAGGTGCGGCCCTTTTTCTCTGAGAACTCAGCCTCGAAAATCCACGGCTTCAACATTTGCCATCATGCTCCGCCTCCTCCTCACCATCACCCTGCTGCCCCTCCTTTCGATCGCCGCAGAAAAGCCGAACATCATCGTCATCATGGTCGATGACATGGGCATCTCCGACATCGGACCTTACGGCTCGGAAATCCCAACACCCAACCTCGACACCCTCGCCGCCAACGGCCAGCGCTTCTCTCAATTCTACAACACCGGACGCTGCTGCCCGACCCGAGCATCTCTTCTAACATGCCTCTACTCCCACCAAGCAGGCGTCGGCTGGATGACCAACAAAACCAGAACCACCCGGGCTACCAAGGTCGCCTCAGCGATGACTGCGTCACCATTGCCGAAGTCCTCGGACAAGCGGGCTACTTCACCGCCATGACAGGCAAGTGGCACGTCGGCGCCAACCAAGGCGTCAACCCATGGAACCGAGGCTTTCACCGCAGCCTCAACCTGCCCGCCGGCGGCGTTCACTTCAGCGACCAAACCGGCTCCAAGGGAGGCTCGCCATTCTTTCTCAACGGCAACAAAATCCCCCTTGATGACCCCCAGTTCAACCCGCCATAATACGGCACCGAGCTCTGGACCCGCCAGGGCATCAAATTCATCGACGAAGCCATCGAAGAGCAAAAACCCTTCTTCCTCTACCTCGCCCACACCGCCCCCCACTTCCCCTGCATGGCCCCAGAAGAAACCATCGCCAAATATCGCGGCAAGTTCATGAAGGGCTGGGACAAACTCCGTGAAGAGCGCTTCAAAAAACAGCAAGCTTCCGGCCTCATTCCCGCTTCCTGGAAGCTCTCTCCCCGCGATCCTGAGGTTCCCGCATGGGACTCTCTCGACAAGGAAAAGCAAGCCGAGTGCTCCTTCCGCATGGCTGCCTACGCCGGCATGATCGATCGTGTGGATCAGAAAATCGGAGAACTTTTGACGACACTCAAACAACACGGCGACTTCGAGAACACCCTCATCCTCTTTCTCTCCGACAACGGTGCCTGCGCGGAAGCCTCTCTAACAGGAATCGGAGATCCCATCAAGGATCGTGCCCCGGGCGTCCAGTTAACCAAACCAAGCTACGGCAAAGCCTGGACCAACGCCTCCGCCACTCCCTACCGGATGTACAAGCACTTCGCCCACGAAGGAGGAGCCAATACTCCCTTCATCGCCCACTGGCCGGCACGCATCAAAGGCGGACTCGACTGGTATCACGAACCCGCTCAACTCATCGATGTGATGCCCACTTTGATCGACGTCTCGGGCGCAAAATATCCGAAGAAACTCGGTAACCACGCGATCCTTCCCATCGACGGCATTTCTCTAACACCGGCCTTCGATGGAAAACCACTCGGACGCAGGTCACCCATCTTCATCGAGCACGAAAACAATGCCTTCGTTCGCGACAGTGACTGGAAACTCGTCGGAAAAAACGTCACGCCCACCGGTGGCCTGAAGCCCAAAAAGTGGGAACTCTATCACATCAGCGAGGACGGCACCGAGCTCAACAACCTCGCCCCAAGTCAACCGGAACGCGTTAAGAGCATGTCGGACGCTTGGGGAAATTGGGCCAAGCGCGCCCAAGTCTACCCGAAGCCTAAACGAAAAAACTAAAGCCCAAAAAAGAGCCTTAAGAACCCAGAATTCTTGGCCGCCCGCCGATAGCACGGGTGGGGGCAACGGAGGAAGTTGGCCAAGCGACCGCATTTCTGACATCGGATGCAACTGCCATCATCACCGGCGTTTGCCTGCCAGACGATGACGGGGCGCCGATCGGATTCAAAGATCTCAGAACGAACAACATGATGAAACTAGGATTTGGATTTTACCGTCACATGCTGACTCCCGCAAACTATGACTTTGCGGTCCAGTGTGGTGCCACACACGCAGTGGTGCACTTGGTCGACTATTTCTATCAAGGCGCTGATCGCCAGAACGGCCACAACCAACCGGTCGGCAACGTCGAACTGGGGTGGGGCTATGCCGGTGGGACGCCGGATGATGCATGGAGCCTTGAAGCCCTGCTCAGCTTGAAGGCGGAACTGAACGAGGCTGGCCTCGAGTTTGAGGCGATCGAAAACTTTGACCCAGCACACTGGCACGACATTTTGCTCGATGGCCCGAAGCGCGCCGAACAACTTGCGCGACTCAAACAAATCATCCGCGATGTCGCTGCAGCGGGAATTCCAGTGTTTGGCTACAATTTCAGCATCGCGGGAGTTAGCGGTCGCCACGTCAGCACCGAAGCGCGCGGTGGTGCGGAAACCGTTGGCATGTGCGGCATCGATGAGATCAATACGACCCCGTTGCCGCTGGGCATGGTCTGGAATATGGTCTACGATCCGCAAGCCCCGCAGGGCGCGCAACCGCAGATCACGCATGACGAATTGTGGCGACGCTTGGATGGCTTCCTGCGTGAACTGGTGCCAGTGGCCGAGGCGGCTGGGGTGCGGTTGGCGGCCCACCCAGACGATCCGCCACTCGACTACGTACGCGGCCAGCCACGCTTGGTCTATCAACCGCACATGTATCAGCGCTTGCTCGACATCGTGCCGAGCGACCACAACGCGCTCGAATTTTGCCTCGGGACACTCTCGGAAATGACCGAGGGAGACATTTATGAAGTCTGTGAACGGTATGTGAAGCAGGGGAAGGTAGCCTACATCCACTTCCGCAATGTGCGCGGCAAGGTGCCCAATTATACGGAGACATTCATCGACGAAGGGCAGATCGACATGCGCCGAATCATGCGCATCCTCAAGGACTGTGGTTATGACGGCATGGTAATCCCGGACCACACGCCGCAGATGAGTTGTGCCGCACCGTGGCATGCCGGCATGGCCTATGCGATGGGCTACATAAAGGCGCTTCATCTCGAAGTTTCGAGCTAACTGGGATGCTTGACGGTCGCGGCATTTGGCATCCGGATCTCCAGGTTTCAAATCAAGGCGCACGGTTGGACGATGGATGCCCGGGCAATGCAGAAGCGCGATGCTGTGGTCAGAGGCCTCACCGAATGAGCCAATCCATGGCAGATTGTTCCCACCATCGGAAAATGCCCCATTTCCCATGCCGCAGTCCGCCGGTCCGATTGCCGCTTGGCATCCTGATGGCTAAGAAACACGGAAAGTTTTTGCTCAGGCTTCCGTATTCCGTGAGCAATCGGGAAGTTCAACAGCAAAAATTCTGTCCCAAGTCCCCTACCACCACTCCCCATTCCCGACCACGATGTTTAGTAGTTCCCGAAGCGAATGCGGAGCGTGCAACCTAGTGCGGCATGGCGAACATCTCGATCAGAAATTGCTCGCAGGAGTGATCGTGATCCCCAAACCGGTCATCGGCACGCAGTGGCGCTCCGCTGGAATCGATCAGATCAAGGACACTCGGGCTCCCGATACGTCACGATGAAAATAGCCAAGCCCCAACACTTTTGCGCGCTCAATGGTCACAGATGTCCGAGGATTTGTGATGCACCTGCTACCATTAACTTTCTATCCTCAACTCAACTTATGAAGCAGACGATCATTTACCCCCTACTAATTTTGATGGTGTCCCTTGTCGTCGGAACCTCTCCAGCTGCGGAAAGCGATGAAGTGAGCTCTTCTCCGCGGATCGTGAACATCATCAACTTCATTCGCCAGTGCGAACCCCGCATCGAATGGATCACCGAGGATGTCCTCTACGAAACGGTCGTGGAGCAGATCGCGATCATGAAGAAGCATCAGTTAAAAGGAACCTTCCTCTTGCAGTATGACGCCCTGATCGACCCCAGGTATCAAAACCTCCTCAAGGAACTGCCGAAGGATCAGTTCGAACTCGGAGCGTGGTGGGAAATCCCACAACCATTGGTGGAAAACAGCGGATACAAGTGGCGCGGACGGCATCCTTGGGACTGGCATGCCGACGTGGGTTTTGCGACCGGATATACGCCCGAAGAGCGGAAGAAATTGGCCGACACCTACATGGCCGATTTCAAGAAGATCTTCGGATACTATCCGAAATCGGTGGGGTCGTGGTTCATTGATGCCCACACCTTGCAATACATGTTTGAACGCTACGGCATTGTCGCTTCCTGCAACTGCAAGGACCAGATAGGGACCGATGGCTACACGATGTGGGGCGGCTACTGGAACCAGGGTTACTATCCAACCAAGAAGAATGCCTACATGCCGGCGCAAAATGCGGCAAACCAGATTCCCGTGCCAATTTTCAGGATGCTAGGCAGTGACCCCATTCATCAGTATGACAGCGGTTTAGGAGGCAATCACCAACGCGTCGTTTCCCTAGAGCCGGTTTACACCGGCGGGGGGGGCGATGCTGACTGGTGTCGCTGGTATTTCGATGCCTTTGTAGATGGAGCGGCGATGGGCTATGGCTATGTCCAGGCCGGGCAGGAAAACTCGTTTACCTGGAAGCGGATGGCCAAGGGATTCGAAATCCAGATGCCGATGATCGCCGAGTTGCTCAAAGAGGGCAAGGTGACGGTGCAGACTCTTGCTGAGTCAGGACAATGGTTCAAGGAACGCTACAAGGTCACTCCGCCGACCTCGGTCACCGTGTTAAAAGACCACTCAGAAAAGAATCAGAAGACGGTGTGGTTCAACTCGCGTTATTACCGAGCCAACCTACTCTGGGAGCAGGATACAATGCGCTTCCGGGACATCCATCTATTCGATGAAAGTGTCGCCTCCGACTATCTGGATAAAAAAGGCACATCGAGTCAGTGCCTTTATGAAACACTTCCGTTCGTCGACGGTTTTCGCTGGAGCACCTTGGAGACAATCGCCGGTTTGCGCGTGATGACCAACGATGACGTGGAGGTCAAAGGAGGCACGCCGACTATCGATGACAGTACCGATGGCGAACTGATGGTTCGTTGGCCCACTGCATCTCCGAAGGGAGAGCTTGTCCTAAAGTTCAATGAAGGGTCGGTAAACATTTCAGTCACAGGCGAGTTGAAAGACAAGTGGTTCTTGGAACTTTCCAGCGCTGCGAAGGCCAAGCTGCCCTTTAATAAAATTGAGGTCAAAAAGTTGTCGTGCGCTTACAAGGACTTCCCCTATTCCATCTCAGCGACAAGCGGCGGCTTCACCTCGTTTGGTGACTCCGGCCTGCGAATCATCCCGGAGAAAAACAGCATCGCGTTGGACTTTTCTTCCCGCTAGGATTCTGAATTTCATCACTCTGATCCATCCATTCATTCATTTCAATGAGGAATAACCTACCCGTCTCCACCTCGATCTAACACCCAAGACTGCCCAATAGGATCGCGCAGAACTGATATGAAAGATCTATTATCATACTTCCTCTCACTGATCCTGCTGACCGTTGCCAGTCATGCCGCACCTCCATCATTGATCCTCAATGACACAGAGCGCGAAAACGGGTTCCTGCTTGCCGCAGAAGGTTCGGCGGTCGACTTGGTAGTGGACGCCGACGACAGCGAAACCGTTCTTCTCGCTAGCCGGCTATTCTCAGAGGATATCCAACGGGTCACCGGGCAGAAAGCGGCGGTCAAAACCGATCTGTCTCAAGCTTCACCACTGTGTGTGATAGTCGGCACCATCGACAACAGTCGTTTGATCAAGCAACTAATCGACAGCGACATTATCGACGTCTCCGATGTGCAGGGGAAATGGGAAAGCACGCTCATCCAGGTGGTCGAACACCCAAAAGTAGGCGTAGAAAAGGCGCTGGTTGTCGCGGGTAGCGATCGCCGGGGAACGGCATACGGGTTGATGGAGATCTCCAAACAGATGGGCGTTTCTCCATGGTATTACTTCGCGGATGTGGCGATCAAGAAACGCGACTCCCTCTCAATCAAGCCAGGCCGGACGATCCTGAGATCCCCGTCGGTGAAATACAGAGGTATTTTCATCAACGACGAAATGTGGGGACTGAGACCATGGGCGCATCACACATTGGCGCCCGAAGAGGGCAAAGGAATCGGCCCCACTACGCATCGGAAGATCTTCGAACTAATGCTCCGCCTGAAGGCTAATATCCTATGGCCGGCCATGCACCTACACACCATCCCGTTCAATACCTATCCAGAGAACAAGGTCATTGCCGATGAATACGCCATCGTCATGGGGAGCTCTCATATCGAACCCATGCTCAGAAACAACATGCCGGAGGCTGAGTGGGATAAAGAATACCCGAATGAGCCGTGGGACTATGTAAAAAATAAAGAGCACATCTACAAATATTGGGAGGATCGAGTCAAGGAGAACGGGATGCATGAAAATATGTACACCATGGGCAAGCGGGGCAAGGATGACGAGGCGGGCTCGGATATCACGGTAAAGGTCCTGGAAGAAATCTTCGCGGACCAAAGAACCATCCTTAAAAAATGGGTAAACAAGGACATCACCAAAGTGCCGCAGGTGCTAGTCCCCTACACCGAGATTCTCGACCTTTACAACAAGGGCATGAAGGTTCCCGAAGACATCCTCATCTGCTGGCCAGACGACAACTTTGGCAACATCCGCCAACTCCCCAACAAAGAGGAACAGCAGCGCTCGGGAGGATCCGGCATTTATTATCATTTTCAATGGCTCAACGGTGCCACTACCGCCTACCCATGGCTTTACACAACACCTCTGGCACTCAGCTGGTCGGAAATGAAAAAGGCCTACGACTACAATGTCCGCGACCTTTGGATTGTAAACGTTGGCGACATCAAGCCAGCTGAAATCGGCATCGAACACCACACTACACGACAAAATTTCGAATCAGAGGTCGTCTGATAATCACTTCAAAAAACTCAGAGAGTGCTTCGGCGAAACGTTGCGGGCGGATCAGCATGCGGTGGAGGCTTTCGAATCCTCGAC
>Ga0100401_1001078_pt1 | contig 22453 bp, 14 predicted proteins | sample CryGeymeta201525_FD_80421 | JGI IMG/M metagenome (GOLD analysis project Ga0100401, IMG submission 80421) | Groundwater microbial communities from Crystal Geyser aquifers in Utah, USA - Crystal Geyser metaG 2015-25 | ecosystem: Environmental > Aquatic > Deep subsurface > Groundwater | place: USA... | reverse complement strand
CGCAGATCGGGCGGGAGCAACAATGGGGTGTCGTGATCAATATGAACGAACTTCGCTGCCATGCGGGAGCTTGAAAGGATCTGCTTATAAGATCGAGATCTAAGTCCGACAGACTGCTAGAATGGAAGTCCTGGTGGTCACCCAGCCGCAGCCCCCGGAATCGCTCCTCGATTCTCCCGACCCCACAGATCATGATCTCCCCATGAAATCCCTGATCTGCGTAATCTCCACTAGCATCCTCTGCACCTTTCTCAGCGCCTGCACGCTACCCCAACAGCCCGACTCCACGCCTCCATCCGTCAACATTGCCGCCAGATCCCCCGACTCCGCAGAGAACCGAGCCCTTCCAAAGCCCGCGTCCCGCAAGCCCAAAACCGCCGCTATCAAGGAAATCGACATCAACCGCCTCTTCACCCTAAAGACCGAAAGCAAAGCCCTCATCTACGACGTCCGCTTGCCCCTCTACTACAAGCTCGGCCACATCGATGAAGCGATCCTCTTTTACCCAAAACCCTTCGCCGAAGCCTTCGACCGCGAAGAGCCCCGAATGAAAAAAGCCCTTAGCGAAGGAAAAATAATCGTTCTCTACTGTGGCGCGGCCGATTGCCACGACTCCCACATCGTCGCCCAAATGATTGCCGAACGCGGCATCCCCATCTCTGTCTACTCCGGCGGCTGGGCCGAGTGGAAGGAAGTCGGTATCGAGTGATCGAGGCGACCGTTCACTCTACCCGAAAAAAGCGTGTCAGCCTGCTTCCCTGCCCATTACTCTCAACCCGCCTAGTCCTTCACTGAAACCCTCCGGAATTCCCCTCGATAGACTCATCCGTCTAAAGACGTATCCTCTCTGTCACCTTTTCCCAAGGAGACCTTCGAGTCCATTCTATTCAAAAAACACCACCAATCACCAGTCTACCATGAGCCAAATCAATCGTCGCACCTTCCTCCAGCGTACTGCCATCGGCACCGGCGGAGTCGTCCTCGGATTCCCCGCCATTGTCCGCGGCCAGAATCTTAACAGCAAAATCAACATCGCCTGCATCGGGGTCGGAGGAAAAGGAAGCAGCGATGTCGATGAAGCCGCCAACGCCGGCGGCACCATCGTCGGCCTCTGTGATGTCGACTCCCGCGCCTTCGCCCGCAAACTCGAAAAGTATCCTGACGCCAAGACCTTCGCCGATTTCCGCGAAATGCTCGACAAAATGGACTCGTCAATTGATGCCGTCACCATTTCCACACCCGATCACCTTCACGGCATGGCCGCAATGGATGCGATGCAGCGCGGCAAGCACATCTATTGTCAGAAACCGCTCACCCAAACCGTCTTCGAAGCCCGCGAGCTGCGCCGCGTCGCCGCGGAAAAGAAGCTCGCCACCCAGATGGGCAACCAAGGAAGCGCCGCCGACGGCCTGCGCCGCGCCGTGGAAGTCATCCAGGCCGGCGTGATCGGTGACCCGGTCGAGCTCCACGTCTGGTCCAACCGCCCGGTCTGGCCACAAGGTATGCCCACCCCCGAAGGCAGCAGCCCCGTTCCCGAGGAGCTCGACTGGAATCTCTGGCTCGGCCCCGCAGCCGAGCGCCCGTATGTCGATGGCACCTACCATCCCTTCAAGTGGCGTGGCTGGACCGATTTCGGCACCGGTGCTCTGGGCGACATGGCATGCCACACCGTCAACATGCCCTTCCGCGCACTCAAGCTCGGCTACCCGTCGGTGGTCGAATGCGAAATGGCGTCACGCATCTATTCCCCAAGCTACCCGCTGACCTCACGCATCCGCTTCGAGTTCCCCGAACGCGAAGGCCTGCCACCGCTCAAATTCTGGTGGTATGACGGCTCACCGAAATCCGAATTCACCCCGCTCCGCCCGTCCTCCACGATCGTCGGCGACATCATCAAGATGCGCGGCAAGCTGCCTGAAAGCGGCTGTCTGGTCATCGGCACCAAAGGGGTGCTATTCTCGCCGGACGACTACGGTGCCCAGTTCCTGCTCAAGCTCGAAGGCGAAGAGGACTTCTCGCGCGGCGACAAGCACGAGGCCGTCAAGACCGTGCCGGAATCCATCCCTCGCTCACCCGGCCACAACAAGGAATGGATCAACATGATCCAAGGCGGCCCAGCGGCTTATTCGAACTTCGAGATCGCCGGCTACCTCACCGAAATCATCTTGCTCGGCTGCATCGCCCTGCGCGTCGGCGAAGGCGTGCGGATGGAATGGGACGGCCCGAACATGAAGTCCCCGAACTGCCCGGAAGCCGCCCAATTCGTCAAACGCGAGGCCCGCACCGGCTGGTAATCCACATTCCCGAATCCATCACCCAAAAAGGCCGTGTCTGTCCATCAGCCACGGCCTTTTTTGCGCCGCTTTTCTCGCTCACTGCCCCCTTGAAATCTGTCCCTTCACGGCCTCCGCCACCTTCATCCCATCCAGCGCAGCACTCACACTCCCCCCTGCATACCCCGCCCCTTCCCCACACGGGTAAAGTCCCTTCATCTCCGGATGCTGCATCGTCTCATCCCTCGGCACCCTGACCGGCGAACTCGTCCGCGTTTCAAAACCTAACAGCAAGGCATCCGCCCCGGCATAGCCACGAATCTTGCGATCAAACAATCGCAGCCCCTCCTTCATCCGCCGCACTACCTCACGCGGCATGATCTCATGCAGCGGCGATGACTTCCCGCCGGGGAAATAACTCATCTCCGGCAAGTCCTGTGAAACCTTTGCCCGCAAAAAGTCCGCCACCCGCTGACCCGGTGCCACCTGACCACCACCGCCCGCCTGCTTCGCCTTCATCTCCAGATCCTTCTGATAGGCAATCCCCGCCAGTACGCCGTGCTCCTTCGCAAAACGCTCGGTGTCCTCCGGCTCCACCGTCACCACCAAGCCCGAGTTCGCAAACGGCGAATCACGGCGCGATAAGCTCATCCCGTTCACCACCACCTCATCGTTCTCCGTCGCCGCCGGCACGATCCAGCCGCCCGGACACATGCAGAACGAATGCACCCCGCGACCATCGATCTTCGTCGCCACCCCATACTTCGCCGCCGGCAACAAGCGCGGACGCTCCTCGCCTTCGGTCAGGTGATACTGCTGCGCATCAATGAACGGCTGCGGATGCTCGATCCGCACCCCCACGGCAAAAGCCTTCTGTTCCATCAGAATGCCTTCCTTGTGAAGCAGCTGATAGATGTCCCGCGCGCTGTGCCCCGTCGCCAAAATCACCGCATCGCCGACAAACTCATGACCATCAACCGTGACCACACCTTTGAGGCGACCAGTGGCATGGCCGTCCCGGTCATGATCACATATGAGTCCACTCACCTTTGCCTGGAAGTGCACCTCGCCACCCGCATTCAACATCGATTCTCGCATCGCCTTCACCACGTTCGGCAAAAGATTCGATCCGATGTGCGGATGCGCATCCACCATGATCCTAGGAGGTGCCCCATGCGCCACCAGCGTCTCATACACCTTCCTAACAGGCCCACGCTTCGTCGCCCGGGTGTAGAGTTTCCCATCCGAGAACGTTCCCGCCCCGCCTTCACCGAAACAGTAATTCGAATCTTCGATCACCGTCCCCTGCCGCAAAATCGGAGCCAGATCAAAGCGACGCGCACTCGCATCCTTGCCTCGTTCCAGCACGATCGGCTTCATCCCCAATTGAAGACAGCTTAGCGCCGCAAACATCCCCGCTGGCCCGCAGCCCACGATCACCACCGTCTTCGCGTTCTTCGTCAATGGCGGTGCCTCCCAAGTCGGCTCCACCGCCGCAGGCAACGGCTCATCCACCCCGACCTCCAACCGCAACTGTACCTTCACCTTCCTCTGCCGCGCATCGATCGAGTGCTTTAACAATCGCACCTCGCACACCTTCGCCACGCCCAGCTTTCTCGCTGCCGCCTTTTCCCACTCACCCGCATCTTCCGATGCCTCAAGCGGCAATACGATATCGACCGTTTCCACTCCCTCAGCATGCGCAAAGCCCACCGAACAGGCAAAGCCGATTCCCCACTTTCCGATGGAGGCAGGACCAGCGGATTGACTGAAGATTTGGACAATCCGCCGAGCTTGGCTTTTGCGAAAGCAATCCCATTTTGCAACTGCCTCCTTGGCGACGGCGGGGACCTCTGCCCAGCAGAGCTAACTCCCTCACCATCCGTGATTTCCCCGAAATCCACGGCCTCGGCCAAACCCTTGAGCACCGCTCAAATCGAATTTTTAAGAAATTTAAGTTACTTAACATCAACACTCTTGCCGAAAAATCGCCCGAACCTTCTCTAACTTTTTAAAATTTCAGTCGTAGCTTTCCTGGCACGGATGCCGAAAAAAAAATTCACACCGCTAGACTACGTTGCCCCCCTCCCCCTTCTTGCGCCGTAAGTGCCTTATTTTCCGGCCTATGACATACTTCCGCCCATTTGTCAACTTACCTTCAGGAAACTAATTGCACCACATATGGTATGTTAATAGATTTGTGAATACCATATGAGCAAAACGATCTTGTCCCAAACCCCCAATTTCTGCACTCTTCAAAACGCTGTGCGACACCAGCAAATCAACTTTAGAGATCCGAAACACTTCCCCTATAACCCCCGATTTTACGACACCTCGCCATGGCATCCACTACCACCATCACCCTCGGCACCCGCACTTTCGTCCTCGATAAGGAAAAAGCCGAACAGGCCTTCAACGCGAAAAAAGTCATCAACGGCAAGGACACCATGTTCTTCAACATCCTGCCGCTCAAATACCACTGGGCCTACGACCTCTACAAAACGATGAAAAACAACCATTGGGAACCCGAGGACATCCCAATGCAGAAAGACGTCGAACAATGGCGCAACGGTGACGAGATTTCCGACGTCGAACGCTGGATCATCAAAATGGGCATCGGCTACTTCTCCGCCGCCGAAGGCATCGTCGGCGACAACATCCTCCACGTCGTCCGCGAAGTCGTCACTGCCCCCGAACTCAAGCTCGTCCTCGGCCGCCATGCCCACGAGGAAAACATCCACGCCGACTCGCTCGTCTACATGCTCAGCTCCATCGGCCTGAACCCGCACGAGTGCGAAGCGATGTTCGAGGACGTCCCGACCATCACCGCCAAGAACCACTTCGTCACCTCGAACAGCAAGGCTATGCGCCGCGACATCGACCTGACCGTCACCTCCAACAAGCAAGACCTCGCCAAAAACATCTTCCTCTTCGGCCAAGTCATGGAAGGCACCCAGTTCTACGGCCTCTTCGGCATGATCCTCAGCCTCTACCGCCAGAACAAGTTCCCCGGCATCGGCCAGATGTTCCGCTACACCCTACGCGATGAAAGCAACCACATCGAAGTCTTCCGCAACCTCCTCATGGATCTCATCGACGAGAATCCCGACATCTGGACCCCGGAATTCCAGGAAGACCTCCGCAACACCATGCGCGAAGGCATTCGTCTGGAAAAAGAATTCATCCGCGACTGCCTCCCCATCGCCGGCATCGGCCTGAACTCCGAGGACTTCGAGACCTACATCGACTACATCGCCGACCGCCGCCTCACCTCCTGCGGCCTCGCCCCGCTCAATGCCGAAGGCACCTGTTCGAACCCCTTCCCATGGCTCGCCGAAATGATGGACATCAAAAAGGAGCAGAACTTCTTCGAAGGCCGCGTCACCGAGTACCAGAAAGCCTCCGCGCTGGGTGATGTGGATGACGACGACCTCTAAACTGCCGAGCCGCCTACTCTGGCAATTGGTCTCTTGGAGTCAGGAGTCAGAGACTAGGGGTCAGAAAGGCAAAAGGCACTGTGCCACCTCACCTGCGACCAAACTACCCACCGACTTCTAACACCGACCCTTTAAAGCCTCAACGGGGCGCCCCCTACCAGCCTAGGTTCAAAGCCCCAACGGGGCGCCCCATACCAGCCTAGGGCAACGCCCTAGGGAGCCACCAAAGAACAAACCGGAGGCCTGAAGGGCCGCCCCAAAAAGCCCGCACCACCCTCTCACCCCCATCTGTCCCCCCGCCTCAGCAAATCGCTTCACGCTCCCGCCCAAAAACACCCGCCCGCTTCATCAAAAAAAACACCCCGCCTGTAACCAACATGTACACCAATCTGAACCTCGACGAAGACCTCAACCTCAAGCAAGTCATCACCGACCGCTTCTCCCTCCCCGTCAACGAAGCCGCCTACGCCTGGCGTGATGTCCTCCACGCCGATCGCCGCAAACCGATCACCGACATCACCGTCACCCGCGGCAATGAAGAAAACCACTTCTCCCTCGATCACGTCGCCGATGCCATCGGCGAATCCCTCACCGACCTCCTCATCGCCCGCAAGCACAAGGACGACACCATCTTCACCGAAGAAAACCGTAAGTTCGTCTCCGACGTCGCCCACAGCGTCGCCAACTCCCTCACCAAGACCCTCGCCGAAGGCGACCGTCTCCGCCTCTCCGAAGGCGACCTTTATCTTTTGATCGAAAAAGCACTCCTCGAAAACGACGCCTACGACGTCGCCAAGTCCCTCGCCTTCCGCCGTTCCATCGAAAAAGGTGGCAGCATTTCCGCCAGCGCCGCCCCGCACGCCCTGCCCGTCCGCTTGATCCGTCGCAACGGTAACGTCGTGCCATGGAGCGAAACCAAGATCGAAATCGCCGTTCGCAAAGCATTCCTCACCATCCACGAAATCCCCGAACCCGCCACCGACATCGCCGCTGCCGTCACCGAGCGCGTCCGCCAGGGTGACAATTCCTTCGTCCACATCGAGGACGTCCAGGACATGGTCCAGGAAGAACTCATGAAGCAAGGCCACTTCAAGGCCGCTGCTCACTACATCCGCTACCGCGATGAACGCTCACGCATGCGCATCGAAAACGAGGAAGCGCCCGATGAAACCAACCAGGACCTCTTCATCACCGTCATCAGCGACGACGGCGAAACCAAACTCTGGGACGGCACCGAACTCAAGAAGCGCATCGCCTTCGCTTCCATCGGCCTCGACCTCTGCCTCACCGATGCCGAAATCGAACGCGAACTCCGCCGCTCCGTCGGCGCTGAAATCAAGGAGAAAGACCTCAAAAACACCATCATCCTCAACTCCAAGTCGCTCATCGAAAAAGACGCCGACTTCGCCAAGTTCGCCGCCCGCATCCTGCTTTCCTACATCTACGAAGAAGTCCTCGACTGGTCGATTCTGAAGGACGGCGTCGAAAAGCTCAAAGCCGCCCACAAGGCCGCCTTTAAGAGCTACCTCAAGCACGGCGTCGCCATCAAACGCCTCAACCCCGAACTGCTCAAGCTCTACAACCTCGACACCCTCGCCGAAGCTTTCGACCCCACCGCCGACCTCGACTTCGATTTCCTCGGCATCCAGACCCTCTACGACCGCTACCTCATCGTCGACAAGACCGGCGACAAGCACCGCCGCATCGAGACCCCGCAATTCTTCTGGATGCGCGTCGCCATGGGCCTCTTCAAAGGTGAGGAAACCAAGCGCGAAGACTGGGCCATCCGTCTTTACAACCTCTACAAAGGCCGCCGCTTCTGCTCCTCCACCCCGACGCTCTTCAACAGCGGCACTCTCCACAGCCAGCTCTCCTCCTGCTACCTCTACAAGGTCGACGACTCCATCGAGTCCATCATGTATCGCGGGATCGCGGAAAATGCCTTCCTTTCCAAATGGGCCGGCGGCCTCGGTGGCTCATGGACCGCCGTCCGTGGCACCGGCGGCTACATCCAAGGCACCAATGGCGAATCCCAAGGCATCATCCCCTTCCTCAAACTGCACAACGACCAGCTCGTCGCGGTCAACCAAGGCGGCAAGCGCCGCGGCTCCGGCTGCGCCTACCTCGAATCCTGGCACAACGACATCGAGGACTTCCTCGAGCTGCGCAAAAACACCGGCGACGAACGCCGCCGCTGTCACGACATGAACACCGCCAACTGGATCCCCGACCTGTTCATGAAGCGCATGGAAGAACGCGCCCACTGGACGCTCTTCCGCGCCAACGAAACCCCCGACCTCCACGACCTCTACGGCAAGGCCTTCGAACAGCGCTACACCGAATACGAAACCATGGCCGCCGAAGGCAAAATCTGGTCCCGCGAAATGCCCGCCATCGAGCTCTGGAAAGGCATGCTCAAGATGATCTTCGAAACCGGACACCCATGGATCACCTTCAAGGACCCCTGCAACGTCCGCTCCCCGCAGGACCACTGCGGCGTCATCCACTCCAGCAACCTCTGCACCGAGATCACCCTCAATACCTCCGAGGAAGAAACCGCCGTCTGCAACCTCGGCTCCGTCGTCCTCGACACCCACGTCACCGCTGATGGTGCCCTCGACCACGAGATGCTCAAGGAGACCATCACCGTCGCCATCCGCGCGCTCGACAACGTCATCGACATCAACTTCTACCCGACCCAGGCCGCCAAGACCGCCAACTCACGCCACCGCCCGATCGGCCTCGGCGTCATGGGCCTGCAGAACGCCCTCTACAAGCGCGGCCTCAGCTTCGCCTCCGATGCCGCCGTTGAGTTCAACGACGAATTCATGGAAGCCATCGCCTACTATGCCTATAGTGCTTCCAGCGACCTCGCCGCCGAAGTCGGCACCTACTCCACCTACAAGGGCTCCAAATGGGACCGCGGCCTGCTCCCGCAGGACACCGTCGACCTGCTCGAAGACGAGCGCGGCAAGAAGATCGACGTCCCCCGCGGCGGCAAAATGGACTGGTCCGTCGTCCGCGAAAAGATCGCCAAGTTCGGCATGCGGAACTCCAACGTCCTCGCCATCGCCCCCACCGCCACCATCTCGAACATCATGGGCACCACCCCCTGCATCGAGCCGAACTACAAGAACCTCTACGTGAAGAGCAACCTCAGCGGCGACTTCATCGTCCTCAACCGCGAACTCGTCCGCGACCTCAAGAAGGCCGGCCTGTGGAACCAGGAAATGGTCGACGAATTGAAATACTTCAAGGGCGAGCTCGAGGACATCGACACCATCCCGCAGGAGCTCAAGCAGAAGCACAAGACCGTTTTCAGTGTCGGCTTCGAGTACATCATCGACGCCGCCGCGCGCCGCCAGAAGTGGATCGACCAGAGCCAGAGCGTGAACCTCTTCCTCGCCCAGCCCGACATGAAGAATCTGAGTCACATGTATCGCCGCGCCTGGGAGAAGGGCCTCAAGACCACCTACTACCTCCGCACCCTCCAAGCCAGCGACATCGAGTCCTCCACCGGCAAGAAGATCGACAAAGACATCCGCGGCGTCATGGGCGGCGGCGGTGCAACAGCTCCGAAGGTTTACACCGAGGCGGAGAAGAACGCCTGCTCCATTGATGCGATGATCAATGGCGGCGAGTGCGAGGCTTGTCAGTAGAAAGGGGAGCGTGAGCGTCCCGCCCGCATCTAAGGAGGGTGGACAATCCTGTCCGTCTTTCTTAACACTACTCACTCGGCACTTTCTATTTATTACTCGTGCTGATGCCCAACCGCTCCCACTGGACCATCCGCAAGTTCTCCTCCTTCGAGGAGCAGCGGTGCCAGCAGGTCCGTGACTGGCAGGCAGTATCCGGCTCTGAACGCCGGAAAGCCGTCTGGAAAATTCAGCGTCGGCGTTCCGCCGTCCGAGATCAATCTATTGACCCCCTACCCGGGCTTGAGTTCACCCCATGCTGGGAAAACCTCCAGCACTCTGAATCGGAGATCATTCGAGAAGATCCATTTGCTGATCCCCCGCCATTTGAGGCTCTAGTGGGTGACTTGAAGGGTGCTTACTCGCGTCGAATCAATATTCAGCACAGATTGGTTTACGAGGTTCTGCAAGATGAGGCGATTGTGAAAGTCTTGAGACTATGGACGCACGATGAATAAGATGCCCCATCGGGTAGGCGGGAGGTTTTAACTCCCGCCCCCCACACCACCGGGCCATACGCCTTGTGCCGACCTCGTTCTGTCCTCGCTCCAGATGGCTCGCCGCGCACAGGCTCCGCATGGTGTCGAGCACGGGATTGTGCCTGCCAAAGAGCATGAGGCTGACGTAAGCCTCTTCGAGCAGCAGACGCTCCGGGCCGCCGGGGCGCTTTTCGGGCGGGGGCGGCATCTCCGCGCGGATCTTGCCAAGCCGACTGCGGAAAACGTCCAGCAGCTTCCAGTTGTGGAGCTTTTTCCGTCGATCTTTTCCTTGGCGCGACCCACACCCGCAGGAAATCAGAAATGATCTAACAGTATCAGTAAAGTTTTCGTTACATTCGCCGACTCAGCCAAAGAGCTCCGGTTGTGAGATTTCACCGATCATGAATCGCTAAACAAGCTCTTCTTTCCGTCGAAACAGGAGTCGAAGACTGTTGGCGACTACAAGAATCGTTGAGCCTTCATGACCGAGCACACCGAGCGGAAGCGGAATCCATGAACCGAGCGCCGCCACCCCGAGCAAGACCACCACTCCCAATGAGATCGTGAGATTCTGCCGAATGATTTTGCGGCAACGTTTGCTGATATCCAGTGCCTCAAGGATCCGTTCCAGGCGGTCATGAGTCAGCACGATGTCAGCCTGCTCGAGTACCGCATCACTCCCCCGGAGACCCATGCCAATGGAAACATCTGCAGCCGCAAGGCTGGGCGCATCATTGACCCCATCGCCCGCCATCGCGACCCGTTCGCCCTTTTTCCGCCACTCGCGAATGGCCGCCACCTTGTCCTCGGGATGAAGCCCGGATCTCCAGTCCTTGAGACCCAGTTCTTCCGCAACAAGTTTTGCCGACTCCTCCCGGTCTCCCGTCAGCATCGTCACTTCAATCCCCTGACGCTGAAGCTCCTTCACCGTCGGCACGGCTTCAAGCCGGGGCGCGTCCCGCAAAAGTAAGCGTCCCGAAAGAGCTCCCGCCGTCACCATCACTTCCGTGATGCCCGGCTCAGGGTCAGGTAGCGCGCAAATCCACGCGTTCCCCTCAAACATGGTCCGTCTTCCAAGAAGCACATCATCCGACCCCACCTTCCCTCTCAAACCCTTGCCGGCAATGGATTCAAAATCGTGAGCCTCTTCACTCTTCCCACCACGCTTCAAATTCTCGGCATAGATCGCGCGCGAAAGCGGATGCGTCGACCCGCTCGAAAGTGCCGCCGCAAAAGCCAGGAGCTCCTCGGACTTGTTAGATTCGCTCGCTTTAACATCGATCAATTGAAGCTCCCCTTTCGTCAGCGTGCCGGTTTTATCAACAGCAATTCGATGGATCGTCGCAAGATTCTCCACCGCAACGCCCCCTCGAAAAAGAATGCCACGACGTGCCCCAGCCGCGATTCCTGCAAGGATCGCGCTTGGTATGGAAATCACCAAAGCACACGGGGAACACACCACCAGCAAGGTCATCGCCCGGTAAAAGGCCGACCTGTCTTCACCTTCCGTATGAAATGCCGGGATCTTGAACACAAAATGCCAGACCAAGAACATGAGCAGAGCGAAGCCCAGAATACTGATCGTGTAGCCCGTTCCAAAACGGTCGGTAAAGCGCTGGGATGGAGCCTTGCTCGCTTGCGCTTCCCGAATGAGATGAATGATCTTCGCATGGGCGCTTTCCGTCGGCGGACGTAGCACTCGAGCATCGAGTTTCCCCCAAGTATTGAGCGTGCCACCGAAAACGGTATCGCCCATCGTTTTGTTAACGGGCAAAGATTCACCCGTGAGCGAAGACTCATCGGCCGCGCTGTCGCCCGCCGTGATGATAGCATCCGCAGGAAACTGTTCCCCCGGTAAAATGCGGATCATGTCATCCGTTTTCAGATGGTCCACAGGAACCTCCTTCAGCGTACCATCCGGCAAGAGCTCAAGAGCAAGCTTGGGAGCATCACTGAAAAGACTGCGAATCTCCCGCTCGGTGCGCGCCATCGCCATGGCCTCCAGCGCACCACTCAAGGAAAAGAGAAACAGCAAGGCCGCCCCTTCCCACCAAGCACCGATGACGGCCGAACCGATGGCAACGGCCAGCATCAGGAAATGGATATCAAGCCGGAAGCGCTTGAGCTTCCCAAAGGTGTCAATCGCCGCATCCCAACCTCCGGCCAGATAAGCGGTTAGATACAATCCGACAGCAAAGTGCTCTGTGCCCGGATAACGTTGCGCCATCACTCCTCCCAAGGTCGCCACTCCACAAACGATCGCAGAACCCAGCAGCATCGGCCAGGGCGGCTCATCATTCCCGCTCTTCTCTTCTTCCATAGGCGACTTCGTACGCCCTCGCAGCGCTTTAAGCAAGCGCAGCCCGAACTAAGAAAGATACTTTTATCCATATCTTCCAATGCTCTTGAGAAACAATCTCAAGACTCATCGCTAAGGGCCCGATTCAGTTAAGTGCCTTCATTGGTGTTGAATCATTGTTCTTTGAATTGGCAATGGAGCGCAAATCTTCACAACGGGTTCAATCCGCAGCAAGCGGATTCCAGACGCGATTGAAGCCGCAGTCACGGAAGTCCTTTTCGTTGACGGTGGCGAACTCGGTGACGCCTTGTTGGATGAGGATCAGTGCGGCGCGCCAATCGTAGGCGCGGCGGCGGGCGAAATCGGCGCGGCGGAGTTTCGGCCAAAAGGCATCGTGGAAGCTACGGCTGTCAGGAGGGAAGCCGATGACTTGCCACCTCGGGTGCTGGCGAAAGGCCTGGCAGACCTCGGTGGCGGCGCTGGGTGAGAGGGGCTTGACCAGCACGGCGGGATTCCGCAGCAGCACGTAGAGCTCCAACAGGATGAATTCACAGATCGCGACATCCTGGCTATCCTGGAGGGAATCCAGAAACGCTGCCGCTCTCGAGTGATGGGGGTTGCGGGACTCGACGGCGGGCAAAAGGATATTGGTATCCAGCGAGATCATCGGTCGCCGAGACTGCGATTGCTTTCGTCATCTGCTGCGGCTTTGCGAAGGTTTTCCAAGGGAACCTTGATGCCGCCGGCATCGACGCGTGGAAGCTGCCAGGCTCCGCGTGTCGGCTCGCCGCTCGGAAAGCGGTCGAGAAAAAGCTCCAGCCCACGGCGGGTGACCTCGGCAAGGGAGAGTTCCCGCTGTGCCGCGAAAGCTTTTGCCCGTTGATAAAGCTCATCCGGGAGCTGAATCTGGGTGCGTGTCATGCTGTCAATCTTACATCACTCTGGGATGATGTCAATTCGTCGGTTCAAGATCGCTCGGCCATGGGGACGTAGCTGCGCATGGTTTCACCGGTATAAATCTGGCGGGGGCGGGCGATCTTGGTGATCTTCGAATCCTCGTGCCACTGGGCGATCCAGCCGGGCATACGGCCGATCGAGAACATCACGGTGAACATTTCCTTCGGGATACCGAGCGCCCGCAGGATGACACCGCTATAGAAATCAACGTTCGGGTAAAGCTTGCGGGAGACGAAGTAATCGTCGGCGAGGGCGACGGCTTCGAGTTCCTCGGCCATCTTCAGCATCGGGTCGTCGATGTTAAGTTTGGCGAGAACTTCCTCGCAGATTTTCCGGATGATCTTGGCGCGCGGGTCGAAGTTCTTGTAAACGCGGTGACCGAAGCCCATCAGGCGGATGCCGTTCTTCTTGGTCTTGATCTGTTCGACGAAGTCTTTCACCGAGAGATTTTCAGCCATCAGTTGCTCAAGCATGTTGACGACGGCGACGTTGGCACCGCCGTGGAGCGGTCCCCAAAGAGCGCAAACACCGGCGGCGACGGAGGCGAAAAGGTTGGCCTCGCTACTGCCGACCATGCGGACGGTGGAGGTAGAGCAGTTTTGTTCGTGGTCGGCGTGGAGCAGGAGGATGGTGTCAAGAGCCTTGATGATCACCGGATCCGGATCGAACTCCTTGTAGGGTTCACTGAACATCATGTGGAGGAAGTTCGCGCTGTACTTCTTTTCCGGGTGGGGGTAGACGATGCTCAGGCCACGGGAGTGGCGGTAGGAGAAGGCGGCAATGGTGCGGACTTTGGCCATGATGCGGGCCGTCACTTTGTGGAAATCATTCTCATTATTGATCTCATGCAAGTTGGGGTGAAAGCAGCTGAGGGCGTTAAGCACTGCGGAGAGGACGGCCATCGGCGGCGAGCCGGTAGGGAAAAGGTCAAAGTGGTGACGGATCGCTTCGTGGAGGGATTGATTGTTGGTGAGCCGTTGGCTGAAGGTCTGAAGCTGGCTTTCAGTCGGGAGTTCACCGAAGATCAGGAGATAGGACGTCTCGATGAAGGAGCTTTGCTCAGCGAGTTCCTCGATTGGGTAGCCTCGATAGCGGAGGATGCCCTTTTCGCCATCAATGAAAGTGATGTCGCTGCTGCAGGAACCGGTGTTTCCGTAGCCGGGGTCGAGGGTGATGTAGCCGGTTTCGGCTCGGAGGTTTGAGATATCGATGCCGCGTTCGCCTTCGGAGCCGACGATGATCGGGAGTTCGATGGTTTGGTCGCCGATTTTGAGGGTTGCTGTTTCTGACATGGCTTAGGATTCTTTTCGTTAGATGGGGATCGGGATTTCCGACCGACCGATTGCCTCCTAGGCTGACCTAACTCTGAGAGGATGACAGCCTAAAGTTGTCAAAGAAGCTTGAGGGTTTCAAGGCGTGGGATTTCGTTATTTTGACCCTAATGGAACTGGTGCCTTCGCTAGCGCCAGGCCGATTGCAGCGATTGACCGGTGAAGTCGCTTAGGAACGCTTGGCACCCGGCCCATTGGGTTTTAATTTGAATCCATGACAACGGCGAACTCGATCCCGACCGACTACGAAAAACTCGGCTCGTTCTACCTCGGCAAGGAATTCGACCCCGAGACCAAACAGGTCCAGGAGCAGCTCGTGATGTACGACTCGAAGAACCTCGTCACCCACGGCGTCGTCCTCGGCATGACCGGTTCCGGAAAAACGGGTCTCTGCATCGCCCTGCTTGAGGAGGCCGCCATGGACAATATCCCGGCGATCATCATCGATCCCAAGGGGGACATCTCCAACCTTCTCCTCCAATTCCCCAGGCTCGCCGCCGAAGACTTCCGCCCGTGGATCAATGAGGACGACGCCACCCAAAAAGGTCTCTCGCCGGATGACTTCGCCGCCAAAACCGCCGACATGTGGAAAAAGGGTCTCGCCGACTGGGGTCAGGGCCCAGAGCGCATCAGGACCCTCAAGGAAAAGGTCGAGATCAACATCTTCACTCCCGGATCCAAGGCCGGCATCCCCGTTTCCATCCTCTCATCGCTTGAAGCTCCGCCTTTCGAAGTCGTCGATGATGGCGAGCTGTTAGGCGAACGCATCGAGTCCACCGTTTCCTCGCTGCTTTCCCTCGTCGGCGTCGATGCGGACCCGATCCAATCGCCCGAAGCCATCCTGCTCTCAAACATCTTCGCCGCCGAATGGCGCAGCGAGCGCGACATCTCCCTCGAAATCCTGATCCGCCACATCCAGAAGCCCCCATTCGACAAAGTCGGCATCATCGACCTCGAATCCTTCTGCAACTCGAAGACCCGCCAGTCGCTCGCGCTCAAGTTCAACAACCTGCTTGCCTCCCCCGGCTTCTCGACCTGGCTCGAAGGCCCGCCGCTGGACATCAAGCAAATGCTTCACGCGCCCGGCGGCAAACCGCGCATCTCGATCTTTTCCATCTCCCATCTCAGCGACAGCGAACGCATGTTCTTCGTCAGCCTGCTGCTCAACCAGATGCTCGGATGGATGCGTGCCCAAGGCGGCACCACCTCGCTGCGCGCGCTGCTCTACATGGATGAAATCTACGGCTTCCTCCCGCCGACGGCGAACCCACCGAGCAAGAAGCCGATGATGACCATGCTCAAGCAAGCCCGCGCCTTCGGCCTCGGCTGCCTGCTCGCCACCCAGAACCCCGTCGACCTCGACTACAAGGCGCTTTCCAACATCGGCACCTGGTTCCTCGGCCGGCTCCAGACCGAGCGCGACAAACTCCGCGTCCTCGACGGTCTCGAAGGGGCCGCCGGATCTCAGAACGCCAAGTTCGATCGCGCCTCGATGGAAAGACTCCTCTCCGGCCTCGGCAATCGGATCTTTCTGATGAACAACGTCCACGAAGACGGGCCCGTCCTCTTCCACGTCCGCTGGGTCATGTCCTATCTAACAGGACCACTCACCCGGGGAAAAATCAAGCAGCTCATGGACCCAAAGCGCAGTGGCTGGAGCGTCCCGCTCCAGTCCGTTTCAGGAGCGTCTCGCTCCCCTAACGCCAACCCCATGGCCATGGGCACACCTACGTCATCCACCGTAGTTCCGAGCTCCCGCCCCGTCGTAGGCAACGGCGTGATCGAGAAATTCCTCCCCGTCGCCGGCCCGACCGATGGCGTCACCTACCGTCCGCACCTGCTCCGCGTCGGCACCGTCACCTTTTCCTCCAGCAAGGCCGACGTCGAAGCCTCGCGCAAGGTCCGCAAAGTCAACCCGATCCTCACCGATGGCATCGACTGGGAAGAACAGATCCCACCACCGCTCAATCCCGAGAACCTTGGCAACGAGCCAAGCCCCGGCGCGGGTTTCGCCGAACTCCCCGGCTTCGCCATGAATGCCGACAACTACAAGCAAGTCGACAAGGACTTCTCCGACTGGCTCTACCGCAACGAACGCGCCGAGATCTTCGCCAGCCCCGACCTCAAGGAGTATTCAAAAATCGGCGAATCCGAAGCCGAATTCCGCGTCCGACTCTCGCACGCCGCCCGCGAAGCCCGCGACGAAGCCGTCGAAAAACTCCGCGACAAAACTCAATCGAAGCACAAGACCCTTGAAGGCCGGCTCCGCAACGCCGAAGCCCGTCTTTCCAAAGAGAAAGCCGAATCCAGCGGTGCCAAGATTCAAGCCGCCACCACCGTCCTCGGCGGGTTGCTCGGTGGCCTGTTAGGGCGCAAGAGTAGACGCTCCTCCAGCGCCGCCATCAGCCGCTCGACCCAAGCTTACAAGCAGCACCAGGACGTCTCGATTGCCGAAGACAAGATCGAGGACATTGAAAAACAGATCGCCGAACTCGAAGCCTCCCTCGCCACCGAGATCGCCGAAATCGACCAGGCCTTCGCTCCCTCCGCCCTCAAGCTCGACACCGAGACCCTCAAGCCCACCCTTACTAACGTCCAAGTCGACACCATCGGCCTCCTCTGGCTCCCCTACGACGAACGCGGCGATCGGGCATGGTGATTGGGGATAGGAGCTCGCCTCAAAGCGTTCGTAGTTCCTCCTTCAGGAGGCCGAGGCACCCCAATAAACCGCCTGAAGGCGGAACTACGAACCCTTTCGAACAACTCTCCACTTCATAGAAGAAATCAGGGTAACACTTTTGGCCTTTCCTCCTGCCCCAAGTGACGAATAAAGGGCGAAAACCATGAGCCACATCAGCTCTCAAATCACCACCAATTTGACTAGTCGTATATTAGACTATACAATTAGCCATGCCTCCAGAACCCGCTGCCTCTCCAAGCCCTCACGAGCAGATCCCCCGACTTCTTGCCGAGGCCGCCCGCCAGCGCCTCGCGGGCTTCCCGGTTCTGACCATCACGGGGCCACGTCAGTCGGGAAAAACGACGCTTTCCCGACTGCTGGCCCCCGATCTTCCCTACCTTTCCCTTGAGGATCCAGACACTCGAGCTTTCGCCACAGAAGACCCCCGCGCCTTCCTTCGCCAGGTCGCTGATGGTGCCATCCTCGATGAGATCCAGCGTGCTCCCGAACTGTTCTCTTACCTTCAAGGCGTGGTGGATGCCGATCGCCGCATGGGCCGCTTCATTCTCACAGGCTCCAGCCAATTTGAGTTGATCGAGTCGATCACCCAGAGCCTCGCTGGTCGCGCCTCGATGCTCACTCTTCTTCCTTTTTCACTTGGAGAATTGCAGGCGGTCAACCGAGCCCCCATGTCCGTCGATGATCTGCTCTTCCAAGGTCTCTTCCCCCCCATTTATGATCGGCCCGTCGAACCCAAAGTCTGGCTGCAGGATTACATCGGCACCTATCTCGAACGCGACGTTCGTCAAATCCTCAACATCCAGGATCTCGCCACTTTTCAACGCTTTGTTCAGCTCTGCGCTGGGCGAGTCGGTCAATTGATCAACATTAGCTCCCTCGCCGCAGACACCGGCATCACCCGGGTCACCGCTGAATCATGGCTCTCCGTCCTTGAAGCCAGCCACCTCGTGTTCCTTGTCCGACCGTGGTTCACCAACACCTCCAAACGCCTGATCAAGACGCCCAAGCTCTACTTCACCGATCCCGGTATCGCGGCCTGGCTGGTCGGCGCGAGAAAGCCCGAGCATCTCACCGCCCATCCCCAGCGTGGAGCTCTGTTCGAAAACTGGGTGATCACCGAGTTGCTAAAAGCCCAGACCCATCACGGAGCCAAACCCTCCCTCCACTTCCTGCGCGACAAGGAAGGACACGCAATCGACGCCATCATCGAAACCGCGCCTAACAGCTTTCACGCGATCGAGATCAAGTCCGGCGAAACCATCGCATCCGACTTTTTCAAAGGTCTCGACTACTGGCGCGAAAAGCTCCCCACGCGATCCATCGTCCCCTGGCTCATCCACGGCGGCAGCACCCGCCAGGACCGGGAAAAGGCCACCGTCCTCCCGTGGAATGACCTTTCCCCGCTTTTATCCGTCCTGAGGGAAGCGGCTTTGTAAGCCCCCCGCCTGTTCGAGGAGCCGCTCATTCAAGAAAGACTTCGAAGACTTTGAGGGCTGCCCGAATTCCCTCTCGTCGGAAAAATTCCCACTTTCGTCCTTTTTCGAAGATCGAGGAACAAGTTGGCTTGCCAGCGTCGATTTGGGCTGTGCCGGACGGTTGTTTGGTGCCCGCCTTATTCAATCAAATCCAGCCACCATGCCCTTCGCCTCGAGATCCTTGCCCATCGTCGCCGCGCTCATCGCCTGCGTGACCCCCGCCGCCCACGCGTCTGTGGACCCCCAAGTCGAGGCGGCGGTCAACGCGGTTTACCCGACGCTCGTCCGAATCCACGTGGTTTCCGAGCGAGGCGGTGCCGGACGCATGCAAAAGGGGCGATCGAGTGGCTCGGGCGCGATCATTTCTCCGGAAGGCTACATCTTGACCAACCACCACGTCGCTGGCCGGGCGACCCGCCTGACGGTCCGCTTGTCCGACCGCCAGGAAGTGCGGGCCAAGCTGGTCGGCACCGATGCGCTTTCCGACCTCGCGGTGCTGAAGATCGACCGCAATGACCTCCGCAATCCGGACGCCCCACTGCCGGTCGCGAAGTTTGGCGACAGCTCGACCGTCGAGGTCGGCGACGTGGTGCTCGCCATGGGCAGTCCGGCCGGGATTTCCCAGTCGGTGACTCAGGGGATCGTATCGAATACCGAGATGATTTCCCCGCGCGGCAGCATGCGATTGGATGGTGAGGCCGTGGGCGAAATCGTCCGCTGGATTGGCCACGATGCGATCATTTTTGGCGGCAACTCGGGTGGACCCTTGGTCAACTTGAAGGGCGAAATCATCGGGATCAACGAGGTCGGTATCGGCAGCCTTGGCGGAGCGATCCCGGCGAATCTGGCCAAGAAGGTATCGGATGAACTGATCGCGACTGGCAGGGTGCGCCGCAGCTGGACCGGGCTTGAACCCCAGCCGCTCCTCAAGAGCATGGATGTGGACGCAGGTGTTCTGGTCGGCGGGGTGATCGCCGATTCCCCAGCTGCGACCGCCGGTCTGCAAGCCGGTGACATCATCACCCAGGTCAATGGCACTAACATTGAAGCATCCCGCGCCCCCGAGGATTTGCCGGTTTTCAACCGCTTGATCCTTGAAGCGCCGATCGGATCCGAGATTCAGCTTGAAGGCCTGCGCGACGGCAAGGAGATGAAGTGGACCGTGACTACCATCGAGCGCGAGCCGGCCGAGCCACGCGAAAAGGAACTGCTTTCATGGGGAATGACCGCCCGCGATCTCACCGACCTTGCGGCGAAAGAGATGATGCGAGACGACAGTGAGGCCGTCATGGTTCAGAGTCTGCGTTCCGGTGGTGGGGCTGCGGCCGCCAAGCCCGCGATTCGGGGCGGCGACCTGATTCTCGCCGTTGATAGCAAGCCGACCCCTGACCTGGCATCGCTCATCGCGGTCACCGAGACAATCACCGAAGGCAAGACCGAGCCGGTGCCGGTGCTCGTTTCCTACGAACACGACGGCCAAAACTATCTGACAGTCGTCGAAGTCGGTCCGGAGCCTGATGTCGACCGTCCGGGCATCGCCAAGAAGGCGTGGATCGGAGTCGATACCCAGGTGATTTCATCCGACCTCGCCGAGGCACTTCAAATCCCCGGAACGAAGGGCATTCGCGTGACTCGCGTGCATCCGGACAGCAAGGCAGAGGCGGCTGGATTGCAAGTCGGCGACTTGATCCTGAAGCTCGATGGCGACGTGATTCAAGCCTCGCGCCCCGAGGATGCCGACACGTTTTCCTCGCTCATCCGCCAGTATAAGATCGGTTCCGAGGTAGCGCTCGCGGTGCGCCGTGGATCCGAGGAACTTGAGGTGAAAGTGACCTTGGAAAGCGGTCACAAGTCCACTTCTGACCTGGCTTCCTACGAGTGTGACTCACTGGAATTCACGGCCCGGGACATCGGGCAGGAAGACCGCGTGGCCCGCCGCTTGCCGGAGAATTTCCACGGCGTGCTGATCACCTCGATTGTTTCCGCCGGTTGGGCGTCGCTTGGCGGCCTCACGAGCGGTGACATGATCCTCTCAATGAATGGCGAGCCGGTTGAATCGATCGAGACCCTCAAGGAAATGGTCGCTGAGATCGAAAAAGACAAGAGCACCCTCATCACCATCTTTGTCCGGAACGGCATTTCCACCCGCTACGTCGAGCTGGAGCCCACCTGGTAATTCCCAAACACCATTCACTAAAACACACGACCATCCATGAACATGAAATTACTGACCGCCGCCTTTGTGATGATCGCCCCGTTTGCGACGGCGGCATCCGGCTCACTCAAGGAGAAAGCCGCTGAGGTTTTCTCTGCTCGCAAAGACTCGGTGCTATATCTCAGCGTCGTGGTTGAAATCGAGATGACCGCCGGCGATTCACCATCGAGAACAAGCGAGCAAAAACTCGAGATCATGGGGACTGTGATTGGCCGCGATGGCTTGATCGTTGCTCCGCTTTCCACGCTGGACCCCGCCGCCAACATGGACGGCCGGACGGTCAACGGCCCTCAAGGGCCCATCGCCCTGTCGGCAAAAAGCACAACCAAGGAAGTGAAGGTCGTCATGCCAGATGGCTCGGAAGTCGATGCCAAGGTCGTCTTCAAGGACCCCGATCTGGATCTCGCCTTCATTCGCCCGAAAGACGCGGAGGGAGTTCAATTCATCCACGTGGACATCGCCGATTCCGCTGAACTCACGACTTTGGATGATGTGATTATCCTCAGCCGCCTGGAGAAGGAACTGAACCGCCAAGCAGCGGTCAACACCGCTGAAGTGGTCGCCATGATCACCAAGCCACGCACCTTTGCCAAAGTGAGTTCCTCCGTGGTCGGAAAGCCTGTCTTCAATGCCGAAGGCAAGTTTGTCGGTCTGGGAATCAACCGCTTTAGCTCCAAGAGCTCCGAGTCCGGCCAAGGCCCCCGGCCGATGAGCGTCGTGCTCCCTGCTGCCGATCTTGCCGAAGCCGCAGCCAACGCAAAGTAAGTTCAGCTTGAATCACCTTCATGGCCGCTCTCCTTGTCAGGGGATCGGCCATTTTTGTGCAGAAGGTCAGTTATCTGGCGGTTCGCTCCCGGGAGGTAACGCCAGTTGCTGATCAGTAATTAATACAAAAGCCGGGATGTTCACGATCAGCCAGTCTGATTTGCTTCTCATCAAATTCGGATGCAACCGCTTCGGCCGCCTGAACCAATTTCGCAGCGCTTTCAAGTAGCATTTCTTTTGTCATTTTTTGAAATCCTCGATTTTTCAGACGATCAAACCTGGGCGCTTCACGCCATCGAATGAAATTGGAATTGTGAATGAAAAGGTCGAGCCGGTTCCCCATTCGCTGTCGACCCGTAAGGTTCCGCCGTGTGCATCGCTTATGATTTTTGCGATGGTGAGTCCGAGCCCTATACTGCGTTCGCCGCCAGTTTTCCGTGTTTCGGCTCGTCCAAATGCGGAAAAGACTTGTGAGCATTGTTCTTCCGGAATGCCGCCAGCTTCGTCCTTAATAGAAAACGTCAGGTTTTTGTGATCCCGTTTCATTGAAATCCAAACCCGTCCCTCGGCTGGAGAATATTCGATGGCATTGCGGATCAGATTAATCAGTACCTGGCCGATTTTTGCGCCGTCCACATCGAGTATGACATCCCCATTGCGCAGGTCCGTTTCCAGAATCACACCTTTGGCCCGTGCCACTAGATTGACCCTATTCGAAAAGCCATTCGGGCAGGGTGATTTTCGAATTTTTAGTTGAAGCGGGCGGTCTGCAGAGGGTGCCGAGGGCTTGCGGGAGGTGCGCAGCGCCTTTCACTGGGAAAAATGG